>ERZ809807.2-NODE-2-length-235533-cov-12.2088_pt1 | contig 235533 bp, 207 predicted proteins | sample MGYA00520348_ERZ809807 | MGnify/ENA primary metagenome ERZ809807 (study PRJEB31588, sample SAMN03398861) | human gut metagenome | study: EMG produced TPA metagenomics assembly of the PRJNA231909 data set (A prospective, longitudinal analysis of the...
GTGTTGGGAGTATAGGAGGAATTATCTGTGGTGTTCAACTTATTCCTTTAATTGGGTCTATTCTCCCAACAGAAATAGCATTAAAAAAGAATTTTGATAAGAATGGAACAAGACGATAAATTCAAGTTGTGGAATCGACTGAAAGGAAGCATTATATATTCTATATTGTTTTTGACTTTGCGATGGCAGTGATTATGCTTTTATTTGGAATATGGTTTTATAGGTCAAAAGGACAAGCATCTAAATTCTTGTCTGGTTATAATATGAAATCAGCGGAAGAACGAAAGAAATATGATGAAAATGCTATGTGTAAGGTATATGGGAAAAGAATGATGTTTATGTCAATTCCTTTTATTGCTGGAATGATTATAGGCATTTGGTATCCGGAAATCGGTTGTTTAATTGCATGGGTGATATGGTTTGTTATGTTTATTCTGCTGCTTATGGATAGACATAAAAGAGAAGGTTAATTTATAGAGGAATAGAATGGAATGCTTTTGGGTGAAAATACCGTTTATTTGTTTTAGACATACGATGTCCGGTTGAAAATTAGCGGATTCTCGTTTTATGTCGTGGTAATTTTGATACATATTGGTAAGCTGTAAGTGGAAGAGAGGTAGAGACATGGACACAAAAAAGATTGGAGCTTTTTTAAAGCAATGTCGTAAAGAAAAGAATCTTACACAAGAGCAGCTTGCTGAAAAGTTTGGAGTATCTGCAAGAACAGTTTCCAGATGGGAAACAGGAATAAATATGCCAGATCTCAGTATACTTGTTCAACTTGCTGAGTATTACGATGTTGAGATGAGAGAGCTCCTGGATGGAGAAAGGAGCCAGACTATGAATAAAGAGATGAAAGAAACATTGGACAAAGTTGCGGTGTATGAAGAATGGGTGAAACAAAAAGCATTAAAGGCTGGAAATCTTGCATTTGCATCAATGTTTGTGATTAGTGTGTTAGCGATTATTATTCAGATGTTATTAACGGTGGATATTCGCTTGGTTTTAGGAGAGACAGCAACTGCTTTAGTAGGAGGAACCCTGTATGCCTCTATTATGGTGTATAATGGAATATGGGATAAATGTTTGCCAAAAAGTGCTACTATATGGAGAGATTTTCTCACCAGTGTGATATGTGCAGGAATTTTTACAGTCATCTATGACATATGTTTATTTAAAATGGGAGCTACAGAAACACAGGTAACACGATTAGCATTGGGATTTCTGATTGGTATTACTATTGTGGCATTTATTGTTCTTAGGCTCTTGGCATTTATTAATCGAAAAAGAAACCAGAATTCGTCAAATGTTCAGGAGAAAAAGGAAACTTCTCTATCTAAGGCAGAATGGACAAAAATTTATAATGCACAGAATATAGTAGAGACAGAACAACTTGTAGAAATGTTAAAGCAAAATGGAATAGTAGCTTTTTCTCAGGAAGCAGGTGCGAATGTTGCAATGCATGGGGCACCAGGATTTGGAATATATGGTGTGGATATATTTGTGAAAACCGATGATGCAGAGAAGGCAGTACAGTTGATCAAGGAGATTAATAACCAAGAATGAAGAAAATTTTTGACATTTTCACACATGCGTGCTAATATGATTATAGAAAAAGAGTGCTACCGATAGACGGTTAGTCCGATATATGTTTTGACAAAAATTGCCGCTTAGTTTACCAGACCAGGGCGGCTATTTTTGTGGTTTATTATTATCCTTGCCAAAGGTATATCCAAGACCAAAGCAGGTTAAGCCGAAGCTCACTACTGCTATAAAATCAACAATACTCATGGCTTAGCCCTCCTTTCCAGTGGATTCTCTTTCGAGTTTCTATGTAATCAGAGGGTCACAGTCCCTCTGCTGAAGGACTAACCGCCTACCGTTATGATAGCACCCATGATGTAAATTATAGCAGTTAGGGACATTGTATGCAATAAAAAAATACGAAACATAAAAGAGGCTATAATGAAGATAAAAGATGTTGAAAAACGAACTGGAATTACAAGTTATAATATCAGATTTTATGAGAAAGAAAATTTATTAATTCCGAAAAGAAATCCTGTAAATGGATATCGTGAATATACAGAGGAAGATATTCTTTTGTTAAATCGTATAAAAATGTTAAGGATGTTAGATATTCCGGTTTCAGATATTAGAAAAATTTTATATGAAAAGGAAGCATTAACCAGTGTTTTAAATACACATTTGCTTAAAATTAAAGAAGAAGAAAATAGACTTAGGCAGAATTATTTTTTATGCGAAGAGTTGATAAAAATGGATATGAGTGTGACTGATTTATCAGAAGAGATGTTAGATAAAATGGTATCTGGAAAAGAGGAATATATTTACCAATTGGAGAGAATAAAACGGCAGGACAGGATACAAAAAATTTTCGATACTTCTAAATTAATTGTTTGTATTGTAGGGGGAGTAATTGCAGTCATTATGTGCGTGCAATTATATTTGAAATTATGTAATACATATATGAGTGCTCCGTTTAAAGTAATAACTCTTATTTTGAGTTTGATTTTGGTGGTTTCAATATTACGGATTATAGTGTGTAATGAAACAAAATAAGAATGCGAATGGTATTTTTGAGAAAAAGAGGACAAATAGAAAATGTTCTCTTTTTTTCTTGACCTTAAACTTCCTCTAAGGTGTATATATAAGAAAAACAGGGAGGCGAGAGATATGTATGTAAATGTAGAAAACGTAAATTTTGCTTATGATAAGAAGCCAATATTACATGATATTAATTTTGGAATGAATAAGGGAGAGATAACAGGCTTAATTGGTCCTAATGGCGCAGGAAAATCAACAATGCTAAAACTCATGATAAAAAAAATGAAACCTAATAATGGTAAAATTATTATTGGTGATAATGATATATTTTCTATTAAAAGAGAGAATAATCCTGTGACGTTCATTCCAGATATTCCAGTGTACTATGAAGAGTTGACTGTTTGGGAGCATCTTCAGTTTATTAAAGCACTGTACCCTGAGAACTCAGTGACAGTTGATTCATTAATTCGAGAATTTAATCTTAATCAGCACCTTAACAAAATTCCATTAGCACTTTCAAAAGGAACGTTGCAGAAACTTATGATTGCACTTGCATTGTTGCGGCAATACGATGTGCTGCTGGCAGATGAACCGTCTAATGGGTTGGATCCAGCACAAACATATAAATTCAAAAATACTTTAAAAAATTTGAAGAAACAAGATAAAACGATACTCATATCTACACATTTACTAAGTTTGGCTGAAGATTTTTGTGACAGATATATTTTTTTATATGATGGAAGAATAGTCGAACAAGGAACAAAGACAGAAATATTACAAAAGCAGCAGATGAATAAGGAAACTTCGTTGGAACAAATATATATGTCCTTAATTGGTGAGGGAGAGCATTATGCAGGAGTACAGAAAACTGTTATGTGTGAATAAGATTAGAGAAACTAAAAGATTAATAGAAAATATGCTGATACCTATATTGTCTTTGGTAGTTGCGGTAGCTGTTGTTGGATATCAAATTGTGATTAAATTTTTTCCAATAATTCGGAAAATAAATGCATGTAATCTTCGAATATGTTATCTGGTATTTGGATTTTTGATATTATACTCGTTTGGCGTTTGTTTTATTAATGTTAAACCGGCAATTATAATAAAACCGGCATCATTGTTTTTCATTCAAGAGAAAAGGATAAGACAAATGATATCAATAAAATATATAGGGTTAACCTTAAAGGACATTATATTTTCAATCATTCTTTCAGCTTGTATTAATGGAATCCATTTGAATAGAAATTTTCTATTTATATTACTCATAATATTTTTGTTATTAAATACAACTAATTTAATGAGATGGAAAATATATCATGCAAATCAAAGAAGAGATATTGGAATATGGCTGTTATTTAGTATAATCTTGGTAATATCGCTTAAATATTTTTTTATGTGTATTATTATAGATATAGGAATATGGATGTATATGCTAGTTTATGATTTTGGTGTTCTGGAAATAAATGCTTTAAAGTATGAAGATGAGATGCAATTTTTGGAAAAAGTACGTATTGCTCAAAATTTTAATAATACTGTATTGTTAGATCAATATGCAAAAGAAAAAATGGTGAGATATTTACAGAGAAAAAATAAAGTATCCAATTTTTTATATTACTTTCCATTGATATGGAAAGCTCAAATATCTATTTATAGATTAGGCAGAAATTGGATAATAATGGGAATGATTTTGTTTACGATATGTCTAGGAATTTATAAAATGCCTTTTTATTGGACGCTGCCATTTTTACAGCAAGAAGAAATACGTTATATGTTGTTGTTAGGCAGTATATTTGCCGTTTTTCGATTGACTTTACGGAGTATGGTTCAACAGTTGGATAGTATTCTTGAAAAAGCCACAGATGGTCTATTTATTCCTATATCGGAAAATCGAATTGTGAAACAGTTTATGGTGATACCAATTACAATTGTTTGTGGCGAAGGAATTATAATGGCTTTTGTTGTAAACAGCAGTATAGCGCAAATACTGTTAGGGTGTGCAATACTTATATGTGCGACAGTCCTGAATCTCTGGCTAGAAGTGAAATATAAAAATTTTCTGGTGAAAAAGGATTTTATTTTAAGTATTGCTGTTTTCTTAGGAGCATTGATACTTACCAAATAGATAAGAGATATTATAGTGAGAAATGAAGTCGCTATGATACCATTTTGATACTAAAAAATGCAGAGAATAGAAATATAGCCTGGAAAATCCACAACACAAGAAAATATGGACACGGAAATCACAGAAAATAATGGAATTTTAAGAACCTCACAAACGTGAAGGTGGACGTACTGTAGGATCAGGACGTGTTGCTACAGTTATCGAATAATTTTAGCATAACATCTTAATTATATATATTGAGTACCGCAAGGTACATTGTGTCCAAACGTAAGATACCCCGGAACCGTAAAGTTTCCGGGGTTTTTCTGTTGTGTAAAAAGTTTAAAATAAGGCTGTAAAGAATAGCGAATAAATTGAAAACGTAAGCGACGAATAATTGACGAAGAATGATAAAATCCTTATAATAAATTAGTATCTGAACAACAGATGAAATCAATTAAACAAAAATCAATAACAAGAGGGAGGTCATTTCATGTTTGGTTTTATGGTAACTGCTGATGGCGGACTTACAACTGCCGGATATGTGATTACAGTTATTGCCGGAATCATTTTGTTTTTCCTGGCGATTTATTTTGCAGGGAAGAATTCAGACAAGAAAAAGCTTACCACAAGACAATTGGTATTCTGTGCCGTAGCTATTGCACTTGCTTTTATTACGTCTTATCTGAAAATCTTCAAACTGCCGTGGGGAGGAAGCGTCACTCTTTGCAGTATGCTTTTTATTGTTCTGATCGCAAACTGGTATGGGGTTGGAACAGGTATTATGGCCGGGTTTGCTTACGGAATCCTGCAGTTTATCCAGGAGCCTTATATACTTTCATTTTTTCAGGTGTGCTGTGATTACATACTTGCATTTGCGGCACTTGGACTGGCAGGATTATTTGCAAAACAGAGTCATGGACTTCTGAAAGGATACATAATAGCTGTAATTGCCAGAGGAGCTTTTCATTCTCTGGGCGGTTATCTTTATTGGATGAGCTATATGCCGGATAATTTCCCGAAATCTCTGACAGCCGTATATCCGATCTTATACAATTACAGCTATCTACTGGCAGAGGGCATTATCACGGTAATCATCATTTCAGTACCTGCGGTGTCGAAGGCACTGACCCAGGTAAAGCGTGCCGCACTGCAGTAGTTTGTTTTGTCTGGCAACAGGGATGTGTCGTTGCCCGGTACTCAGAACATTTGGTATGGTAATTTTGTTTAGGGAAGTGTAAGAATGACAATAACGACTTTATGCTATATAGAAAATAATGGCAAATATCTGATGCTTCACAGGATAAAAAAGCACAATGACATAAATGAGGGAAAGTGGATTGGAGTCGGCGGACATGCAGAGGGCCAGGAATCCCCGGAGGAATGTCTTTTGCGTGAAGTGAAAGAAGAAACAGGATTAACACTGACATCATATAAACTTCGAGGTCTGGTTACATTTATAAGCGATAAATGTGAACCGGAGCTTATGTGTGTGTTTACGGCCAACGAATATATCGGTGAATTAACAGAATGCAATGAAGGAGAACTTTACTGGATAGATAAAGCTGTTGTGCCGACACTTCCCACATGGGAAGGTGACAGAGTCTTTCTGGATTTGCTTCTTTCAGGAGATGAGCGATTTTTTTCTTTAAAATTGCAGTATGAAGGGGAAAAACTCGTAGATAAGCAAGTAAATTTATATTAACCGAATAAACTGCGAAGCAGTTATTCGGTATAGAGCCGCGTAGCGAAGCGGATGATTTTGGAGAGATAAAATGATGAATTGTTTGGCAGTAGGGCTGGGTGGTTTTGCAGGAGCAGTATTGCGGTACCTGATCGGGCTGATTCCCACAGGAGAAACCATGATTTTTCCGGTAAAAACCTTTTGTATCAATGTGATTGGATGTATTGTGATCGGAGCAATCACAGTACTGGCGGCGAAATTGTCTGTTCCGCCAAGGATGATTTTGTTTCTGAAGGTGGGAGTCTGCGGTGGATTTACCACATTCTCAACCTTTGCACTGGAATCTTCGGATTTGATCCGGGATGGACATATGGGAATAGCTCTGTGTTATGTATTACTTAGTGTGCTGGTAGGCGTGCTGGCGATTTTTGCAGTGGAATATCTTACTGTAAGATAAGCTGCTTCCTGATTCTGGAAAATAAAGACCCTTTTTTCAGTATGCGCAATTACCTGCTGAATGGACATACGGAAATTTTAAATACTGCAGATTTCTGATGCAGATTCTGACACAGGGAGGTGGCTACATTACTGTTCACTCCGTTCGCAGTAACGAGGCTTCTTTTTATATTATGGATTATGGAGAATCTTATGATAAAAAATAATTGATTTTTAAGAGCCAGTCTGTTAGAATATACCTGTGAAAAGGGAGTAGCTTGCCGAATGGATTTGGTTCACTTCTTCGTCAGGACAGTTATTGAAACATATAACTCGGAAAGTGATGAAATTGCGAGACTTTTACTGTGAATGCAGTAGGAGTCTCTTTTTTTTATACCTACTGCAAAATAAATGTATTCCCGGAATCTTTTTATATTTGATTTTGTGAGTACGTAATAAAAGAAAGAGAGGTAGAAATGATGTTTTTACAGGTTATTATTTTGTTGGCAGGTTTTTTGTTTCTGGTGAAAGGTGCAGACTGGTTTGTGGAGGGTGCAGCCAGTATTGCGAAAAAGCTGGGAATTCCACAGTTGATCATTGGATTAACCATTGTAGCAATGGGAACCAGCATGCCGGAGGCAGCAGTCAGTATTACTGCTGCAATAAATAAGAATGCAGGTATTACCATTGGAAATGTAGTCGGAAGTAATATCCTGAATATTTTCATCATCCTGGGAATCACAGCAGTAATTACGAATGTAGCGATTCAAAAATCCACGCTTCTTTACGAAATTCCGTTTATGACAGTGATAACAATTATTTTGCTGATCTTTGGTATCACAGGTTCAGAGGTGACTTTTATTGAAGGTGTGATTTTCTGGATACTGTTTCTGATATATCTGGGATATCTGTTTGTGATGGCAAAGAAAGGGAACGATCAGGAAGAAGCAGAAGCAAAGGATAATCCGGTATGGAAATGTATGCTCCTGATGGTAATCGGTGGAATTCTGGTCGTAAAGGGCAGTGATTTTGCAGTCAGCGGAGCAACGGAGATTGCCCGTTATTTTGGCATGAGTGAGAGATTTATCGGGCTGACAATTGTTGCACTGGGAACATCTCTTCCGGAACTTGTCACATCAGTAACAGCAGCCAGAAGAGGAAATACAGGAATTGCCATTGGAAATATAGTCGGAAGCAATATTTTTAATATTTTGTTTGTTATCGGTACAACAGCACTCATCTGTACTGTGCCGTTTGAGAGCAAATTTATTATTGATACTGTAATTGCAGTTCTGTGTGGAGCGATACTCTGGATTGGTACATTCAGACATAAAGAATTAAGAAAACCCTGTGGTGTGGTTATGCTGTTGTGTTATGTTGCATATTTCATGTATTTATGTCTGGTATAACGAATAATTGTTTTTCGCAACCTCCGCAGGGGACTTACCTGACTTCGATTAAAATAAGAAATGGAATAAAGTATATTATGGATAATTATGAAAAACAGGTATACACAGGAAGAGAGTTGTTTTTAAAATATGATCAGGATAAGCTGATAAAAAAATATGGTTTGAAACACGATGAAGAATATCTGTATTTGAAATATATTGGAACAGAATATCGGATCAATCGCAGAAACGGTGCTGTTGAATATGCCACAGGTGAAGAATGGACGGATTGCAGAGAATATACAGTTGTTATGACAATCTATGATTTTCTCTGCTGTTCCGGGCAGGAGATACTGCCCCCTTTTACCGGGCAGTGGCAGCCTGTGGGCAGGTTTGTAACTGCCGGGAGCAGTCCGTCAACAGATCCCTTTGTGGAAAAGTATGCAAGAGCATTTTCCGGCAAAGTGGAAGAGGTAAAGCAGGCCTGTATCTGTCTGTGCGGAAAGCAGAGGGAGCGTCTGGCAGGGGCAGATCTGACATTTGAAATGCCTGTTCTTCCGGATTTCTCTGTGTTGCTTCAGTTCTGGGATGGGGATGAAGAATTCCCGCCAAAGATCTTATTGTTGTGGGATAAAGTATCGTTATCATACCTTCATTTTGAGACGACCTATTATCTTCAGGGAGATCTTCTGAAGGCTATACTGCAGATAATCGGCTGAATACACTGTAGCCGATCCTTCGGAGGGATATATGGAAGCGGATAAATATGTTCCTCAGATATGTCCCTCAGGAAATTTTAAATACTACAGATTTCTGATACAGGATTTGTGCAGTTACACAAATTTATACTATAGAAACAATAGGGTAAAAACCATATTTAACCGAATCAAGTAAGTCCCCTGCGGAGGTTGCGAAAAGCAATAAGCAGTGGGTGGGGACTTGCTTGTATCAGGAGGAGTGCAAGCTCCTTCTGATAAACTGCGGAGCAGTTATTCGGTTATGAGCAAGTAGCGAAGCGGATTGCGAATATCCGCTTGATTCAAGGGAGGCAGCTTTGCAATACGAATTTCTGAAAAACTTTCCAAAACGAATGAAAAATGTAGGCCTGTACGGTGTTCTTATCCAAAACAGTATTCAGAAGACATCCTGGAAACAGTTTGGCTTTCTGAAATTTGATGAACAGATGAATCTTATTTTTGCAGTAATGCTTTATATTATGGAGCAGTCTCTGCGGGAAGAGAACTGTACTATGGATGATATCGGAGCCTATATTGATACCATCAATACCAGGTATCTGGGTAAAGAAATCTCCTATGATGACTGCAGAAAATTAGGAGATTTTGTTGTCAATGTGATCTTATCAAATGAAGGCCGCGCCATGTATTTTGACGGCTATGATTTTGAAGAGAACGATTATCATATTATGCATATCAGTTACGTGGCGAACCGGATCGTGTATCTGGATCAGGAGGTTCGCAGAACTTCTTATTATCTTACAGACGACGGATACAATCTGATACTTTCCACCCTTGAAATAGAAAATAATATGAAGCTTACCATCCATGAAATGATCTTCCAGATGCATCTGGAAAAACAGAGCTATGATAAGGCTGTGGATGAGATTAAGAATGTTTTTAACCTGATGCGCATCCAGCTTCAGAAGATTCAGGAAGCTATGGGAAAAATTCGCAGAAATGCCCTGAATTATTCAGTAAAGGATTACGAAGAAATCCTTCTGGAGAATCTGGATACGATCAGTGACACAAAGGAAAAATTCCAGAAATACCGGGAACTGGTGCGAAGCAGGGTAAAGAAGCTGGAAGAAGAGAACATCAATGTGTGCCGTCTGGGCGAAAAGGAAGAGGAGAACCTGGAAAATCTCCGTATTATTGAGAGTTACCTGAACAGAACCATTGATGAGCACCAGAAAATCCTGAGCAGTCATTTTGACCTGAAGGCACTTTATACCAGAGAACTGGAAGCATTGTCGCAGATGTCCCTGATACGGAGATTTTCCATGCGCAATGATTTCTATGATAAAGTGCTGGAGAATCCGTCGGCACTGGGAAATCTGGACTATTTTTTAAGACCGCTGTTCAACCGGGAGCCGGATAAGGTTTATAACCTGAATAAAGCTTTATTATATCAGAAACCGTCTGTCAGAAATGAGGACGAGGACACTGAGGAGATGCTGGATTTTGACGAAGATGCATATCTGAAAGAGCAGGAAGAGAAACGCAGACAGAAGCTGAAACGTTATGAAAGCAGTCTGGGATTTCTGTTGGAGCAGGCATCTGAAAAAGGTGAAATTTCCCTTTCTGATATCTGGAAAAACATTCAGGAGAACGAGAAAAATGCAGAAGAAATGCAGCAGCAACTGATCCCAAATGTTGAAATTTTTAAAGAGATCATGGTGGAGCTGATACGGAATAAAGAGATCAATATGGAAGCACTGAAAAAGGAACGAAGTGAATTTATTCAGGATCAGACAGCAGATTTTCAGCTCAACGAAATGCTGCTCCAGCTTTCTGAAGAAAGATTTTCAGATAAAAAAATCGGTAAAATAGAGATATACAGGATAGAAGACGGAAGCACAGTCACCTTTGACAATGTTTTCAGCGAAAACGGAGTGAAAAAAAGCATTCGATGTTCTAATATCCTGATCCGAATCATGAGAAATGAGGAATAATAGATATGGCATACGAAGCAGAGGAAATCCGCACTAGTCAGGAGATATTTTATTATCTCTTGGAACATCATGAGCTGCGGGAAGAAGATGAGTTGCTTTTATATAAGGCATATGCAGAAGAAGAAACAATCAGGAATTTGGTGAAATCTCAGGGTGATATCGCCGGCTGCAATATCGAACGATACGGGAATGTGATTTATCTGATTCCCAAAGAGGAGAACAATTTCCTTGGTTTTTCTAAGCAGCAGCTTAAAGGTACATTGTGTAAATCCAGTGCAACGGACAAGGATTATTATCTGTCACAGTTTGTGATCCTTACGCTGCTGGTAGAATTCTTTGACGGACAGGGAAGCAGCAGTAAATCAAGAGAATATATGCGAGTGGGAGAGCTTATGAACTGTCTTTCTGCCCGCCTGAAGGAAGGGGCAGCAGAAGAGACTGCCACTGAAGAGGATGAAGATGGAAAGAACTCCAAAGATACCGCAGGGATTTCTTTTAAAATCCTTTACGAAACCTATGAGGCACTGAAGTCTGATGACAGAGGTTCCAGGATGAAGACAACCAAGGAAGGCTTTATCTACAATATCCTGATGTTCCTTCAGAAACAGGGACTGATCGAGTATGTGGTGCAGGATGAGATGATAAAAACAACCAGAAAGCTGGATAATTTTATGGACTGGAATCTTCTGAACCAGAACAATTACCAGCGGGTTCTGAGAGTACTGGGGGTGGCAAAAGATGAGTAAGATTAATGCAGTGCGTCTGATCAACGTGAATTATAATAACAATGCATACCGTATCAGCGATGAAACTCTGCACTTTAATGGAGAAAGCACACTGATCTCTCTGCAGAACGGCGGTGGGAAATCTGTTCTTGTCCAGATGCTGACTGCGCCCTTTGTGCATCCAAAATACCGTAATACCAAAGACCGATTATTTGAAAGCTATTTTACTACCAATAAGCCATCCTTTATCCTGGTGGAATGGGCGCTGGATCAGGGAGCGGGCTATGTTCTCACAGGTCTTATGGTCAGAAAATCCCAGGATATGGAAGAGGACAGAAAAGAGAATCTGGATATTATTGGAATTGTCAGTGAATATCAGAGCCCCTGTATTCAGGATATCCACCACCTTCCTGTAGTGGAAAAAGGCAAAAAAGAGATGATCCTGAAGAATTTTAACTCCTGCAGGCAGCTTTTTGAAATCTACAAAAAAGACAGGGATATGAAGTTCTTCTATTATGATCTGACAAACTATGCCCAGTCTCGCCAGTACTTCAATAAGCTGATGGAATACCAGATCAATTATAAGGAATGGGAAACCATTATTAAGAAAATCAATCTGAAGGAATCCGGACTGTCAGATCTTTTTGCGGACTGCAAGGATGAAAAGGGGCTGACAGAAAAATGGTTTCTCGAGGCTATTGAGAGCAAACTGAATAAGGACAAGAACCGTATTAAAGAGTTCCAGTCTATTCTGGAAAAATATGCAGGACAGTATAAGGATAACCGTTCTAAAATTAAGCGAAGAGACACAATCCGTCAGTTTAAGGAAGAGGCAAATGGGATTCAGACCCAGGCAGAAGAGTATCAGAATGCGGAGACAGAGGAAGGAAAACAGCAGAATAAAATTGCCTGGTTTATCCATGATGTAAATGGACTCTTAAGCCAGACTGAGAAAGCTCATGATCATACAAAAGAAGTGCTGGAAGGTCTGGATCAAAAGCTTTCCAGAGTAGAATACGAGGAGCTTTCCAGCCAGGTCTATGATTATGCGGAAGAGAAAAATCTTCACATCGGAAACCGTGATATGATCGATATGGAGCGTGAAAACCTTCAGGTGCAGGCAGAACAGACAGAGAAGAAGCTTCATATCCTCCAATGTGCCAGACAGCAGGATTCTGTGTCAGAGGAAAAAGAGGAACTGAATCTTCTCAGGGAGAAAATCGCAGTTGCCAGACAGCAGGGAGCTGATCTGGAACCGGAGAGAAAAGCACTTGGCCTGACCTTGAAAAACATTTTTGGAGAACGTATTCAGGATAACAGACAACAGCAGGAAAACCTGTCTGAAAATATACAGAAAAAGGGAAAAGAAGCACAGGATGAGGCGAAAAGATCCGAGGAACTGGAAGAGAAGATCCGCGACTGCTTTGGCAGAAAAGGAAAACTGGAAAGTCAGATAGAATCCTATACCCGTCTGGAAAACCAGTATAATGCCAAGTATCAGGAAGAATTAGTACGAAATATTCTGGGAACCTATGAAGCAGGAACACTGGAAATCCGTCGTCAGATGTACGAACAGGAACTGCAAAAAACAGTGAGGGAACGTACAGAAAATCAGAAGAAATGGGAAGCTGACAAGGAGCTGATCCGCCGTCAGGAGCGCAGTCTGGAGGATAAGAAAGAGGCCCTGATTCATAAAAAGTCAGAGACAGAGAATCAGGAACATACCTATCAGCTCTATCAGAATGAACTGGAAATAAGGAAGAATATCCTGAAATATCTGGATATGGAGGAACGCCATCTTCTGGATACTGACAGGATACTGGAGAACTCTGGTCGAAAGCTGCGTGAACTGGAGGAGCTGCGGCGGAATCTGGAAAAGGAAGAGGATTCTCTGGAAAAAGAATATTTAAGCCTTACCAGCGGAAAGATTCTGGAGCTTCCTGAGGAGCTGGAGAAAGAACTGGATGATTTGGGAATTCACACAGTTTATGGTATGGAATGGCTGAAAAAGAACGGATACTCCCAGAAGAAAAACCAGATGCTGGTTCGTAAGAATCCATTTCTGCCATATGCCCTGATCCTTACCCGACAGGAAATCGAGAAGCTGGGACGAAACAACAGAAACGTCTGCACATCCTTCCCTGTGCCTATTGTAGAGCGTGAGAAAATAGAAGAATTTCAGGAAAAGTACACAGACAAAATCGTAAATTTCCCTGGAATCAGCTTTTATATTCTGTTTAATGAAAACCTCCTGGATGAAGAAAAGCTTCAGGCAATGATCTGGGAGAAAAAGAAAGAACTGGAGAAGCTAAATCAGGCTGTAGATCAGCGCAAAAAGGAACACGCAGAGTATTTCCAGCGTCAGGAAACACTGAAAAACCAGTCTGTAACAAAAGAAAAATGGGAAGAAATCCAGGAGCTTCTGAAAACTCTTGAGGAAGAGAAAAAATCTCTGGAAAAGGATATCCGGGATGCAGCGCAGGAGCTTGACAGTCTGAAGACAGCACATGAAAAGCTGCAGAATCTGCTCATAAAATCCGCTGCGGAAATTGACCGTCAGAAACAGCGCCTGGAAGATTTTTCCCAGCTGGAAAAAGATTATGCTTTCTATGAAAATAATCGAAATGAGCTTGAAAAATGTAAAAAGGATGAAACTCGTTTCCGGGAAAACCAGAAGCTTGCAAAAGACAGACAGGAAAAGCTTCTGGAGGAGAAAATGACTCTGGAGCATAATCTGAATATGCTGGAGAGAGAAAAAGACAGACTGGATGAAAAATATACCAGATATGCGTCATATGAGGCAGGCAGCAGAGAGTCAGATGAAGTCAGGAAACAGCAGAGTCAGCAGTTTGGATTTGACAGCATGTCTACAGAGCAGATGGAAGCACGTTATGAGGCAATCACCTCTGTTCTTTCACAGGAGCTGAAGAATCTGGAAGAACAGGAGAGAAGGTCTGCCGCGCGTTACCAGAGGGAAAAGGAAGATCTGGATTATCTTCAGAAAAAATATCACTTAAAGCCTGAACAGTGGTCCGGTGTGATCTATGACAGAAAAGAAGAGTCACACCAGGAGGGAGTATTGGAAGATTTCCGCAGAAAGATCCAGACAAAGGATATGCAGTGGAATGATGCAGACAAAAAGGCAGCAGTGGCCCAGAGTAAGATCAGCGAACTGACAAAAAGGATCCATTCTGTCTGCGGTATGGAGAAACCTCTGCAAAAGGATGAGATTCAGGGACAGGATTTTCAGGCAAGGAAAAACCAGCTTCTTTATGAGAAGAAAGAAGAGAAGAAGCAGGAGAAGTTTTTAAGCGGAAAGCTTCGCAGCTATGAAGAGAATCTGACTGCTTTATCAGAATATAATGAACTGATTCCTGTGGCTGCAGAAGACCATGAGCCGGTTTCGGAGAATCTGTCTGCGGAAGAATTAAGAAACTGCAAGGGAATCCTGATCAGGGATTATAATCAGAAAATGCGGGATACCAGACAGAAGAAGGAAGAACTGGTGCGGACACTGAATAAGATTGTCCGTATGGAAAGCTTTCAGGATGATTTTTACAGGAAACCGCTGGAACAGATGCTGGAGCTTTCCGATGATGCAGTGCGTGTCCTGACTCAGTTAAAAACTACAGTGCAGTCCTATGACAGCCTTATGGAGAAACTGGAGGTCGATATTTCTGTAGTAGAGAGGGAGAAGGAACGTATCACAGAACTTCTGGAGGATTATGTCCGGGAAATCCACAGTAACCTTGGAAAAATCGACCATAATTCAACCATTACCATCAGGGAAAGAAATATCAAAATGTTAAAGATCCAGCTTCCGGACTGGGAAGAAAATGCAGGGCTTTACCGTCTGCGTCTGGAAGACTTTATTGATAAGATCACTATGGAAGGCGTGGAACTTTTCGAGAAAAATGAGAACGCACAGGAGTTTTTCGGCTCCGGTATCACTACCAGAAATCTCTATGATCAGGTGGTAGGAATCGGAAATGTACAGATTCATCTTTATAAGATTGAAGCCCAGAGAGAATATCCGATTACCTGGAAGGAGGTTTCCAGAAATTCAGGCGGAGAAGGATTTCTGTCTGCATTTGTAATCCTGTCCAGCCTTCTGTATTATATGAGACGGGATGATACGGACATTTTTGCAGATAAAAATGAGGGAAAGGTTCTGATCATGGACAACCCGTTCGCACAGACCAATGCCTCCCATCTGCTGATCCCGCTGATGGATATGGCAAAAAAGAGCAACACACAGCTTATCTGCCTTACCGGTCTGGGCGGAGAGTCCATCTATAATCGTTTTGACAATATATACGTGCTGAATCTGATCGCTGCAAGTCTGAGAGGCGGTGCCCAGTACCTGAAAGCCGAACACAAAAGAGGGAAAGAACCGGATGAGCTTGTCACTGCGAGAATTGAAGTGGGGGATCAGATGGAGCTGTTGTTTTAAGAAAAATTACAGCAATCATTCTGTGTGTCATATCATTATCGTTGCAGGTTGTGATTGCGAGTGCTGAAGATATAAGAAAGAATATTACGGTATCACATGAGCCGGTCTGTGTGATGCCGTATTTTTATTTGTCCAGAGAAAAGAATGAAAGATTTTTTTATGTTTTATTCTGCTCTGGATACACTAACAATAGCTATCAAAATAACATTGACAGAGCTTAAGAATAAGAATAGAATATAATTAACAAAAATAACTTAACTGGTTACAAATATTTAGATAGGAGGAGAGAGGTTTATGCTATATGAATTTTTGAAAAACAATTATAAGGAAGCAGAGCCTATATTCTTTTCTGATATAGTGATTAAGGGAATTACAAAATCTGCAGTAAACCAGCAGTTAAAAAAGTTATGCAATGAAGGAAAACTGCAGAAATATGAGAACGGCATTTATTATTTGCCTAAGAAATCACGATTAAAAACAAGTGTAGGTGTAAATGCAGATACGGTTGCCAGATACAAATATGTTTCCAGAGGTGGGAAAGTAGATGGCTTCTATTCGGGAAATACATTTGCCAATCAGTTGGGAATTTCAACGCAGGTTCCCAATAAAGTTGAGATTGTAAGCAACAATATGGCTGCAAAAGTAAGAGAAGTTCCAATTGGAAAGAGAACATTCATTGTAAGAAAGCCAGTGGTTCCGGTAAATGAAGAAAATGTTTATGTGCTGCAGTTACTTGACTTATTAAAGAATCTGGATGTGTATCTGGATGAAAGCTATGATGTGGCTCATGATAAAGTATCCCAATTTGTGCGGATACATGGCATCACAAAAAAAGACGTGGATAGTTATATAAGAGAGTTTCCGATTGCAATATTTAAATATTATTATGAATTGAGGTTGGATGATGTATTTGCATAAAGATGATAAGGAATTGTTGAGGGATATTATTGTAACGGTATCAGAGCGAACGGGCATAGATGAAAGTATCGTGGAAAAAGATTATTATGTGACAATGATATTAAAAGAACTTGTACAGAGAAATCCTAATGTGGTGTTTAAGGGTGGAACATCCCTTTCCAAGGCTTATCATGCTATAGACCGTTTTTCAGAGGATATTGATATTACATTTGAAGAACATTTGGGAGAAGCCAGAAGAAAGAAAATCAAATATCAGTTATTACAACCAATTAGCGAAGATTTAGACTTAGCAATTGATAATTGGAAGTTTATTGAAAGCGATAAGGACTATAATCACTATGATTTCTTATATGATTCAGTTTGCTCAGAAGATAAAAGAGGTCTGCGACCATATGTGAAGCTGGAGACAGCATTGATGTCGTATTCTTATCCAACAGAAGAAAAGGAAATTACAAGTATAATATTTGATTGTCTCGCAACAGAAGAAGCGGAGATTTTGAGAGACTATGGGTTAGAACCATTTAAGATGAAGACACAGGCACTATCCAGAACAATTATAGATAAAATTTTTGCTGTGTGTGATTATTATATGGTAGGAAGAGCAACGAGAAATTCCAGACACTTATATGATATCTTTAAGCTGAAAAATTATATTTCAATAGATGATGATTTCAAAAGGCTCTTTGCAGATGTTAGAAAGCACAGATCAGGCATGGATATTAAAATAACCCCGTCTGCCAGGGAGGATGTTGATCTGCTGGCTGTAGCAGAAAAACTCATAAGAGAAGATTTTTATGCTGATGATTATGCTGATTCAACTATGAAATTGATTTCTGACAATATTTCCTATGAAACGGTAAAGCTGAATTACATTGATTTGGTTAGAAGTATATTACGATAAGAGAAAATTTTCTCTCGAATTCTGTTGAGAATAATGCAATTTCAAGTCAATTAATCATAATAAACGGGGGAACCGCTAAACAAAAGTTTTTCAGGTTATAGGAGAACAGTTCGAATATATAATCGGCTGTTCTTTTTTTAGCGTTAAAGCGGCGAGGTTTTTCTTGTGTACAGTGGAATGTAGGAGTATAATGAAATCAATATTTTGCATAAATTTACAATCTGTAATAGAACGACGATCGGCAAAGCAGATGAAAGTCTGTGACGCAAAGCTACAGGGCCTGTAAAATGGCAGCCAGTTGCATGAAATGATGTGCGCTGTCTGTGAGACGGTATTTTTTTATGTTATAGGAAATTACTCCGTAATGTTCCTATAACATAAAAAAGCCCTCCGGGCAGGATCGCACTGCGACGGAGGGGAATTATGTCGCTGAAGCGACCCTTCGCAGGCGAAGAATCCTGCAAGCAGGGATGTTATTTCATAAACGGAACCATAATGATTTTATCGGAGAAGAGAGAAAAATATGAAAATCAAAAAAGTACAAAGTGCATGTCTTATTTTGGCATGTATAGCGGCAACAGGACTTATAGGGTGTGGGAAAACAGATGAAACACCAAAGAAGCACGAAGCAATTACTTTTATGGCTCCTTATCTGGAAGTGGACAATTTTATAGAAGAAGTGCATAAAACATATCCAGAGATTGAGCTTGAAGTAGTCCCGTACAGCGGAGCAAATACAACAACCTGTCTGCAGAACATGTTAGAGGCAGATGATCTTCCGGACATCTGCACACAGACTTTTTATAAGCCAGATGTGGTGGATGTCAGTGATAAGATGATTGATCTCTCAGGATACGATTTTACAGATAATTATGTGGAATCACGTCTGAAAGATGTATCCGATGAGGGTGCACTTTATATGCTTCCATCTTTGTACAACTGTTATGGAATCACCTATAATAAAACACTGCTTGAGAAGCATGGCTGGAAGCTGCCAACATCTTTTACAGAGCTTGAAGAACTTGCAGACAAGGCAAAAGAAGCAGGAGTTACGTTATGTATGGCACAGATTCAGTATCCTGGTTCAGCCTTCCAGTATATATGTAATATTGCGGATGCGGGATTCCTTGGTACTATGTCTGGAAAGCAGTGGCAGAAAGATTACCTGTCAGGAAAGGCAAATGTCAGTGACACGGAAGGCATGATGGACAGCATGGAATATATCCAGAAATGGAAAAATCTCGGTATGCTTGACTGCAGCAACAGTGATCCGGTAGATGATAGTAAAACAAGAGAAGCTTTTATAAAGGGAAATTCACTGTTTCTATTGGGACCACAGAATGGCATTATGGAATCAGAAGATACAACGGACAAATTTGGTCTGATGCCATACCTGTCTGAAGATGGAAGCAAGAATATATTTATTTTAAATGTAAACCGTTTTTATGGATTGAATAAAAAGCTGGAGAATGATCCTGAGAAACTTGAAGATGCATTAAAAGTCATGAAGGTGCTGTCTACGGTAGAAGGAACCAGTGCCCTGTATCCGGACAGTACATTAAAAGCAGGACTGCTTCCTTTCAAAGATGCAAAGGCAGATGACACCTTCTATGCAGATATTTCGGATTTTATCAATGCAGGGAATACGACACCGTTTATTTATTCCGGATGGGAAAATACGATTGTAAATACCGGAACCAAAATGCAGGAATTCATGCAGGATAAGGCATCAATAAAGGATGTGGCAGATCAGCTGGATGAAGATCAGGACAGCGTGGTAAATAATCAGCCGGAAGTGATCACAACAGCTACAGAGGAAATTTCACAGGAAAGCTGTGCAAAGCTGGTGGGCAGATGCTTTGCCGAGGCAACCGGAAGTGACGTTGCTCTTATATCCCTTGGAACATGGATCAGTGGAAATGGTACGAACCAGAACAATGATGGTGTGAGCGGAAAACTGTATGCAAAGAATATTACAGACTATGATGTATGTATCATTCTTCCGACTGGCTGGTCACAGACGATTAAAACAATCAGGCTGACAGGAAAACAGATTCAGGCATTGTATGAAGAAGGTTATGATGCAGTTGGTACAGGCAAGAATTATCCATATATGTTGGTAAATCCTGAAGATATGGAACTGGAGGATGGAAAGACTTATCAGGTTGCAATTTCCGGAATCAGTGAAAAACTGGCATCGGAAACGGAAGTGACAGATAGTGGTATTGTAGGTATGGATGCGGCAAAAGAGTTTTTTGGGCAATTTAAGACTTTAAGTGAAGCAGACGCTGAATGGAAATAAGCGGAGGGGAAGGATGCATAAGGCAAAGAATTACCGGAACTTAATATTGGGTTGTTGTATGACTGGTATAGCGATGTTTCTTGCATTCTTTTTCCTGTATCATAGTTATATCCAGGATATTATCTATGAAGAACGATTAAACCAGATGGAAGAGATTACCCGTCAGATGTTTCAAAATCTGGAGGATGTGATTGATTCAAACTGGGACCGGGTAACGGAAGAATGTAATTATCTGAGAGATGCAAACGTACAGACTACAGATGAACTCTGCAGACATATGAAAAAGAAATATGAATTATCAGCATATGCAGATCATAAGATCACGTTGATGGCAGTGGATTCAGAAGGTGGATATTATACAGAATCCGGAAAAAGAGGACTTTTCCGGGATCTGGACTATTTTGAAGAAAGTCCTGAAAAGATCAGTTTTGTTTTTGATTCCATGACGGATAATCAGTCAGAGATGGTATTTCTGAATCGTCTGCCGGAGCCCATACATCTTCAAAACGGAGAAAAGAAAACTTCAATTCTCTATTTTGGAATTGCCCAGGACATGGAACAGTTGAATCCATATTTTAACTGCGAAGCTTATAACGGAAACAACAGTGTGTATGTACTGGATGATAATGGATCTAAACTGTTCAACAGCAATCAGGTGGAACTGATCAAGGGCCATAATGTATTTTCTGTTTTACAGAATATGAAGTATCTTCACAATTCTTCCTTTGAGAAAACAAAGGCGGAACTGGAAGAAAAAGGCTGCAGTTATTCTAATGCAGTTCTGGACGGAACAGAATATTTTTACGGATTAAAAAGAATGGAAAATGCCGAATGGACACTTATCTTTCTGGTTCCGGCGGAGTATGTTGCTACGAATACATTAAAACTTGTCAATTTTATTATGGTATTTATCGTTATCTTTACGGTTATCGTAGCTGCCTGTGTTATGATGGGGATTTTCTTTGTTATGTACAGAAATCAGCAGGAAGCAATCCGTTTGGAACGGGAAAATAATGCCAAGCTGGAAACAGTGAATACAAAACTGCGTCAGGCTAAACAGGCGGCAGAGGATGCTTTTCAGGTGGCACAGGAAGCGAACAGATCCAAGAGCAGTTTTCTTGCCAATATGTCTCACGATATACGTACTCCTATGAATGCGATCATTGGTATTACGTCCCTGATCAGACATGATGCCGGTGATAAAGGCAAGGTAATAGAGTATGCGGATAAAATTGATACTTCCTCACAGCATCTGTTAGGGATCATTAATGAAGTTCTGGATATGAGTAAGATTGAAGCAGGAAAAACTGTTTTCAAGTATTCTGATTTTTCTATTTCGGATTTTATACAGGAGCTTGATACTATATTTCGTTCTCAGATATATGAAAAGAAGCAGACTCTTACAATTACAAAAGAAAACATCCGGCATGAGTGGGTGAATGGGGATCAGGTTCATCTGATGCAGATTTTCAGCAATCTGCTGTCTAATGCAATAAAATATACACAGGAAGGCGGAGAAATTCAGCTTCTGGCAGAGGAATGTGAATCAAATTCATCTGTTTATGCAAAGTATCGTTTTTTAGTCTGCGATAATGGTATGGGAATGTCGGCAGATTTCAAGGACAGGATTTTTGATGCCTTTACCCGTGCAGAAAATTCCCTGACAAATAAGATACAGGGAACCGGTCTTGGAATGGCAATCACCAAAAATCTGGTTGACTTGATGGGCGGAACCATTGATGTAGAAAGTGAACCGGGACAGGGCAGCTGTTTTGAAGTTTTTATGGATCTGAAAATCGCAGAAGAAAGATCTGTTTCTCCGGCTTCGCAGACAGAAACAGAAGAGCAGGATGGCAATATCCTGAAAGGAATGAGATTCCTATGTGCAGAGGACAATGAGCTGAATGCGGAGATTCTGACGGAACTGTTAAAGATTGAGGGCGCGGAGTGTACGATCTGTGAAAATGGTAAAAGGGTCCTGGAGACATTTGAACAGTCTGTCCCGGGTGACTATGATATGATCCTGATGGATGTGCAGATGCCTGTCATGAACGGCTATGAGGCAACGAAGGCAATCCGCAGAAGCTCCCATGAGCTGGCAAAGACAATTCCGATTATTGCCATGACCGCCAATGCATTCTCAGAGGATATTCAGCATTCTCTGGCGGCTGGTATGAATGCCCATATTTCAAAACCGGTTGATATGAAGACGCTGGAAAAGACAATAAGAAGCATAAAATCCGGCGGCGGGGGGGTACCGAAACGCAGGTCATTGCTCAGTAACCATTAAATAATAAACCCATACTTGCTGTTTTGGATCAGGTGCTTGGAACATCATATGAGTTACATGAGTGAGGAAAAGTGGATCGCAGCTTAAAATACGAATCGTCAGTTTTGGGGAGATAAGAAATTTATCTCCCTGTTTTTCTAATGTATGCTCGGAATCTTTTTGTATTCGATTATGCACATCTATAACTTCTATACTCATATCAAATTCCTGATAAGTGGAAACCTTTATTGAAAATTAATAATAACTCAAAAACTTGACTTTTAACATACATTAAGTTAAAATGAAATAAAATAAGTTAAAAGGAGAATGAAAAATATGCTAACAAGTGTATTCGGGATTTCTATAAGATATGAAGCATGGAATCGACAGGAGTCTTTGCCTGTTTATATTGCAGGAAGTTATGATTTTTACACAGCATATATTGGAAATAAACGTTGTATAATTCTGATTCCAACAGAAGAGCTTGCAACACTTCCGGCACTGAAAAAGCAAATTACAAAAATACAGCAGATAGATAATGTGCCAGTTGTATTTGGACTTGCAGCAATATCAAATTATCGAAGAAAAAATTTTATAGAAAATAATATACCGTTTATTACTGACAAGCAGGTCTTTCTTCCTTTTATCGGAGCAATGCTCACAGATGAGAAAGAGCCCCTAAAGCAAATTGAAAAATTTGTTTACTCTACACAGCAGTTATTTTTGGTTTATCTGTACAGTAAGAAAAAACGATTGTATATTTCAGAAGCTGGAAAAGTACTTCCATTTACAGCGATGACATTGACCAGAGCAGTAAGGCAGTTGGAAGCGACGGACTTGTTTTTGGTGGCGAAAGACGGTGTCAATAAGTTTGTTGAGTCAAAATATAACCGATATGAATTATTTGAAAAGGTAAAAGTATATTTGTCTACTCCTGTTCGCAGAACTGGATATATAGATAAGACACAAGTTACAGAGAATATGGTTTTTGCAGGGGAAACAGCACTTTCTGAGAGAACAATGTTAAATCCAGGTCGAGTAGTCACTTATGCGATTAGTGAGAAAGATTATGATAAAACATTGTTGACAGAAGAATTGATAGATCCGGATAAGCAGGTTAGACTTGAACTATGGGCATACAACCCGAAACAATTTTCAGAAGATAACAGTGCTGATGATATTTCGGTTGTTTTATCCCTTGGAGATACAAACGATGAGAGGATTGAAGAAGCTGTAGACGAATTACAGGAAAGAAGGTTGCAGGAGTAATGGTCAACGGATTTACAAAATTTAAGGAAAAATTTCAGAGCTTTGAAAATCAATATGTCATTATCGGTGGGACAGCTTGTGATTTGATTATGGAAAATGAAGAATTACCGTTTCGTGCCACAAAAGATATAGATATTGTATTGATTGTTGAATCCATAACAGCAGAGTTTGGAAGACGGTTTTGGGAGTATGTTAAAGAAGCAGGATATGAACACTTGAATAAAAGTACCGGAAAGGCACAGTTTTACCGTTTTACATCTCCGAAAAGTAAAGAATATCCATATATGATAGAGATATTTTCCAGAAATCCAGATTTTATTATATTGGAAGAGGATGCCATTCTTACCCCGCTTCCAATAGATGATGAAATCTCCAGTTTGTCAGCAATCCTTCTGAACGAAGCATATTATGAATTGCTTAAAACCGGACAGCAGATGGTTGATGGCATTCCGGTATTGAGTCCAACGTGCTTGATACCATTTAAGGCAAAAGCGTGGCTGGATTTGACAGAACGTAAGTTGAATGGAGAGCAGGTTGACAGCAAAAATATAAAGAAACATAAAAACGATGTATTTCGCCTGGCTCAGTTAATTACAGCCAATACAAGGCAGTTTCTCAGTCCGGAAATATCAGAGGATATGAAAAAATTCTTATCTGAAATAGCTGATGAAACAGTGGATTTCAAGTCTCTGGGCATAAGAGGAACAGATAAACGAAAAATGACAGATCTGTTGTACCAGTGTTACGGCTTAAAGGAGAGTACGTAATAAACGAGTTATGTGGTTTGATATTTACTACAATTTAGTGCACATCTATAACTTCTATACCCATATCGGGTAATTTATCAGAAACATGTAATTATGCAATATAGAAATAGAATTTCAAAAAGAATTATGATAGAATAAAATCAGTATTGATGATTCACAGAGTAAAAAGCATAATGACATAAAATTGTTGGTGTTTATGAGCAAGTAGCGAAGCGGATGATTTTATCCGCCTGACTTATGAGGTGACAGTATGGGGATATATCTGAACAGTATTTCATCCTATTCTTTATACAAAAGCGAATATACCAGACCTTATTTTGTAGATAAATCCAACCTGTTGAAGGAATTGATTCCACTGGCAGAGCAGGGAAATACACATATATGTATTACCCGCCCCAGGCAATTTGGAAAAACTGTCATGGCAAACATGATTGGAGCATTTTTCAGTAAAGGTGTTGAAAGCAGTGATGTTTTTGACAGGCTTCAGATTTCAGCAGATAAAGATTACAGAAAACATTTGAATCAGCATAATGTAATTTACATTGATTTCAGCAAAATGCCGGGAAATTGTAAATCCTATATGGAATACATTACACGTATTGAGGAACGTTTAAAAAGGGATCTTCTGAAAGTATATTCTGAAATAGAAATATATCCGGAAGAGTTTATATTCCTAATAAGGAACTTATGGACAAATTTGATGAAATGCTCCAGAAAGAAGCTTCTTTGGGATATGTGTACAGACTGGCAAAAGAATCCGAATGCATGCTTAAGGCAACACTTGAAATAGATACTTCTACTATGGAAGAAATACTGGAATATGCTCATAATACGGAGACGCCGATACTTTCTTATAATAATGAAGTGGAGTTATCTTCTATTGTAAATCTGGTGTATCTTTGTGTGAGAGACAGCTACCGGGTGGAGAGAGAGGACAAGGCAGGACTTGGATTTGTGGACTTTATTTTTTATCCTGAAAATCCGGCAGATACAGGCATTATTCTGGAATTAAAGGTAGACCATACTGCAGATGAAGCTGTTCAGCAGATCATAGATAAAAAATATAGTTTACGCTTTTCGGGAAAAGCAGGAGAAAAGGCAAAATACACAGGAGAAATCCTTGCAGTAGGAATTGGATATAACAAGAAGACAAAGAAACATCAGTGCAGGGTGATTACTTTACGGAAGGGCACGTTATATTAATTCTTGTATAAGGTGGAAAATAGAGGATATAAGCGGCTGTATAGAAATTTTATACAGCTGTTTGTTATGTTAGCGGAGAATCCTGCAAGCAGGATTCTTTCTTGTGTATAAGTTTGGTGAACTTTTTTTCATCATTTATGGTTATATAAATTTTCCTGTAACGTTTCTTCTGTCTGTGACTTAGTTATATAGAAAGACATCAGATAAAATAATGATACAGCAGACAGGAGGATTATCATGAAACGATATTTAGGAATATTCATTCTGACAATTATGGTTGGTTTATCAGGTTGTGCATCTGATACAGACAGTGATACTCAGGTGAGCAGCCGTGCATATTCAATGCAGATACAACAAAATCAGAACCGTGTTCAGACATTCAATGGAAGAAGACAGATCAGGTCGTCAGATGGATCTATGTGGACACCGCCGGCAGGGTCATATCAGGATAAAGATGGTTATATTCTGGATAAGGATGGCACCACGATCGGCCAGACAGGGCCATTAAAAATCCCGAAAGATGCAGTAGGATAATAAAAAATACAAGGAGCAGGAATGGAGAAATCAGAAATCGAAACGATCTACCGGAAGTATTTCCATGATGTCTTTCTCTATATCCGGGCACTTTCCGAAAATGAAAGTCTGGCAGAGGAAATCACCCAGGAAACATTCCTGAAGGCAATGAATAATATTGAGAAATTTGACGGCAGGAAGGATATCCGCGCATGGCTATTTGTAATTGCGAAGAATACATATTTCCGCTATTGCAGGCGAAATAAAATCTATGTGGTTGAAGAATTTTCAGAAATAATGCAGGATTCCATGCAGGATACATCCCCGGCCGTACTGGATCAGATCGTGCAGGATGAGACAGTTCGGAATCTCAAACGCTATGCAGAACTGATACCGGAACCCTACAGGGAAGTATTTCACCTGCGGATATACGGTGAGCTCTCCTTTGAGCAGATCGGAAAATGCTATCAGAAAAGTGCAGGGTGGGCAAGAGTAACCTGCCACCGTGCACGCCAGATGATAAGAGCACAGATGAGTCAGGAGGAAAAGTAACATGGAAAAAATAAACTGCAATGTGATTCAGGATATTCTGCCATTATACATTGATGATGTGGTAAGTGATGACACAAAAGAACTTGTAGAAGAACACCTGCAAAACTGCGAAATCTGTCAGCAGGTATACCATGAGACAAAGACAGACCTTGAAAATGATATGAAAATCTCTGCACAGACAAAAGAAAGCAGCCATGAAGCAAATGATCTGAAGAGTTTCAGAAAGTTTTTAAAGAAAAGAAAGATAAAAACAATCCTGCTTTCCATAGCAGCAACCATAGTTTGCTTTGTGGCAGTGTTCACGTTCATGAATAAACATGTCACATATATCAACTACAAAGATGCCGGGATTACTATTGTTGAGGATAATAAAGATGAAGTAACATATAGAATGAATATAAAAGGAAATTATCGCTGGAAAACATCTTTGGACAGAGAAACAGGTGTAATGACTATCCATTTTGAACAGAGCTTGTGGGAAAAATATGTAAGCTGTATTTTTTATCCATATGATAATCTTCATGAGATTCTGAAAAAAGATGAGATAAAAGAAGTGTATGTAGATAAGGATGGAACTACAACAACAATCTGGGAAGCTTCGGAGGAAGAACAGAAGGCTTATTTATCTGAAGAACATACAGAGCCGTTAGGATAAAATATTAGAGTGTTTTTCAAACACACTCTAAAATATGAAAGCGAATTTTAAAGATTCTTATAGGTGGATTATAAAAATGTACAAAGAGGTTGTCACGTAAGGCAGCCTCTTTTTGTAATTGCTGATGGACATTCTCTTCCCATATGTTACAATAGAACAAGAATATGGAAAGAAAGACAGGAAAATTAACAATGAAAAAACAACTAAATTATGCAGATATCATAAAGGAAGCGCTGATCCTGACAGGTGCGGTAGCAATCATTGCGGCAGCAGTTTATTTCTTCCTGGTGCCGAGCCATACCTCTGTAAGCAGTATCTCCGGTCTTGGTATCGTGTTATCAAACTTTGTACCTTTATCATTGTCTGCAATCACCATGATTTTGAATGTGGTACTTCTGATCATTGGCTTCATCACCTGCGGACGCGAATTTGGCGTAAAAACAGTTTACACCAGTATCGTTTTGCCCTTATTTCTCGGATTATTTGAGAAATTATTCCCGGATTTTGGCTCTATGACCAACAGTCAGGAGCTGGATGTGCTGTGCTATATCCTGGTGGTCAGCGTAGGACTGAGCATTCTTTTTAACAGAAATGCATCCTCCGGCGGACTGGATATTGTGGCAAAGATCATGAACAAATATCTCCACATGGAACTGGGAAAAGCAATGTCTCTTTCCGGTATGTGTGTGGCTCTTTCCGCAGCGCTTGTATATGATAAGAAAACAGTGGTGCTGAGTATTCTGGGAACATACTTTAATGGAATAGTTCTGGATCACTTTATCTTTGACCATAATATTAAACGTCGTGTCTGCGTCATCACTCAGAAAGAGGAAGAACTGCGTAAATTCATTATCGAAGATCTGCACAGCGGAGCGACAATCTATGAAGCGACAGGTGCCTATAATATGAAGAAACGCAATGAGATCATCACGATAGTAGACAAAACAGAATATCAGAAGCTGATGGCTTACATCAATCATGAAGATCCAAAGGCTTTTGTGACGGTTTACAATGTATCGGATATGCGCTATCAGCCCAAGCTGTGAGAAATATTATGGCAGGAAAGCTGTGGGTATGCTAAAATAGCAGAGTGATTATATAACCATAAAGAGATTATGGTAGAAAGAGGATGAAAGATGAGAAAAGGAAAAGGAATTGCCCTGCTTCCCATTGGTGTATTTCTTGTATTATACCTTGGACTGGGCATTTTGTTTGAGTATGTGATGGAAATCCCCATGGGATTTTATAATGTGCCTATTGTAGTAGCATTTCTTGCTGCAATCCTGGTTGCCTGTCTGCAGAACAGATCGCTGGATTTTGATAAGAAACTGGAGATCATGGCACAGGGAGTTGGGGACAAAAATATCATCACCATGCTTCTGATCTTCCTTGCAGCCGGATCTTTTGTAGGAGTTGTGGGAAGAAGCAGTGCTGAGAGTGTTGCATATTGTATGCTGAGTCTGATACCTGCCAGATTTTCAGTGTCTGTGCTGTTTATAGTTGCCTGTTTTGTGTCTGTGGCTATGGGAACCTCTGTGGGAACCATTACCCTTCTGACACCGATCGCAGCAGCAGTTTCCACAGCATCAGGATTTGATCTGGCATTTTGTGTGGCTTCTGTTATGGGAGGAGCCATGTTTGGGGACAATCTTTCTTTTATTTCAGATACGACTATTGCTGCATGTAATGGTCAGGGATGTGAGATGAAAGACAAATTCAGGGAAAACTTCTGGATCGCTCTTCCGGCAGCCGTTGCCACACTGATCTTAATCCTGATTCTGTCATTTCAGACAGAAATCCAGGGCCGTGTGATCCAGCCCTATCATCTGACTCAGGTAATACCGTATGTGCTGGTATTGATCGGAGGAATTGTTGGGATCAATGTGTTTGTGGTATTGCTGACAGGAATCGTATCCGGAGCATTTATTATGCTGATCGGAGGACATACCACACCTGTAGAGATCCTGAAAAATATGGGATCCGGTGTATCCGGAATGTTTGAGACCTGTATGGTGGCGATTCTGGTAGCTGCCATGTGTGCGCTGATACGTGAGTATGGTGGATTCGATGCACTTCTTGGCTGGATCCATAAAATTTTCCGCGGAAAGAAAGGCGGACAGCTTGGAATGGGACTTCTGGTAGGAACTATGGATATTGCCACTGCCAATAATACAGTGGCGATCGTAATGGCAAACCCTATCGCAAAGGAAATGGCAGAAGAGTATGGGATTACACCGAGAAAGACAGCTTCCATACTGGACACTTTTTCCTGTGTTTTCCAGGGAGTGATTCCATATGGTGCACAGATGTTGGTTGCAATCTCAGCAGTGAACGAACTGGGTGGTGAGATTTCTGCATTTCAGATCATGCCGAAATTATTTTATCCCATGTTATTGCTGGTCAGCTCTCTGATCACAATTATGAGAGGTTCAGACCGTACAGGAGCTTAAAAGATTCCCCCTGCCGGAAGCTATATTTTTTTCAATTTCTTTCAAAAAATACTTGACCTTCCTCCTTGTGGAAGCAGTATAAAGGAAGCACAGACAGGGCAGTAGAGCAGCGGATCGGCTGTATCTGCTGTCAGGAAAGCAAGAGGTAACAGAATGAAGATCAAACAGGTGGAAGAGCTGGTAGGCATCACCAGAAAGAATATCCGTTTTTATGAAGAGCAGGGTCTCCTGAATGTGGAGCGTGCAGAGAACGGATACCGGGAATATCATACGGCAGACATTGCCAGACTTCAGGAAATCAAATTATTCCGGAAGATGGATATTTCCATAGAAGAGATGAGAGCTCTTTTTGAAAAGAGGAAAAGCCTGCAGGTCTGTCTGGAACAGCACCTGGGAGAACTGGAACGCCGCAGGGAGGGCCTTGTGAAAATGCAGGAAATGTGTGAGCGCCTAATCGCAGAACATCAGTCCCTGGATACCTTGAATGCCGAGAACTGTCTGGAAGAAATCGAGCAGATGGAGAAAGAGGGTGCAAGGTTTATGGATATAAAGAAAACAGATATCCGTAAGAAAAGAAGGACAGGAGCGATCATTGGAGCAGTAGTCATGATTTTGCTTATGGGATTTACCATAGGGCTTATGCTGTGGGCAAATACACAAGATCCCATACCGACCGGACTGCTGATATTCCTGATCGCCATACCGGTTGTGATCATCGGAGGAATCCTGGCAGCACTTGCAGGACGCATGAAAGAGATTGAAGGAGGAGAAGAGGATGAAGCTTCTAAGTATTGAATACATTCCGGGTGTAGAGTTTGAGGCACTGGGAATTGTAAAGGGAACAGTTGTACAGACAAAAAATGTAGGAAAAGATTTCATGGCAGGGATGAAGACCCTGGTAGGCGGGGAAATCACAGGTTATACGGAAATGCTCAATGAGGCAAGACAGATTGCCACCAAACGTATGGTAGATGAAGCCAAAGAGATGAATGCGGATGCTGTGATCGGTGTGAAATATGGCTCCTCCCAGGTAATGTCAGGGGCAGCAGAAGTGATCGCATATGGAACTGCTGTGAAATATAAATAAATGACAGGATGCCGGCGGCATGAGAGATTTGCCGCCGACATCCCTGAAATATGATCTTACACACTGTCTGAAAAGTGATATCACCACAGATGAAAGGTAACAATATGAGCGATAATAAGAATGTAAATCAGGATAAAGGTCTTCAGGGAAATGAAAAAATAGAGCAGGCGATCGCTGCTCTGCAGCAGGAAGCCACTCAGGAAATGCTGGCACATACACTGACTGTAATCCGTAGACGAATGAGAGAAAACGGCCAGTTTATCCTTTCAGTAGAACCGCCCACAGGAGACAGCCAGCTCCGGATCGGCACAGTGAAAACCGGAGATGGAAAAGTCTGGTGGGCGGCATTTACAAGCTTTGAGGAAGAACTGAAAGGCGGCGGAAGCGTACAATCCACTTTTCTGACAGACATAGATCAGCTTTTTCATTCAGCATTACAGGTAAATGAAATTGAGGGAATCATCCTCAACCCATGGAACCGGACGATCATGCTCGATAAGAACCTGATTAATATCATATTGGGAAATGTGTGAAGTTATGTAAAGAACTCTCATGTTCAGTTAAATAAAAGTCCTCATTGTTTATCCTTTTTACAATTTCTGCAAAGTTATGTGATAGTTAAAAATGGATAAATACTGAGGACTTTTCTGCTTATCGGGAGTTTCCCATTTTGTTTAATTCAGGCAAGATTGTAACCAGCATGGTAATAAAACACAGAGAACCACCGATCACATTGGATACAGGCTCTGCCATAAACACGCCATCTGTGCCCATGTGTAATCCATAGGGCAGGAAATAAGTCAGCGGAACCACAATAAATACTTTACGAAGCAGGGAGAAAAAAATCGCCTGCTTTTTTTTATTCAATGATTTAAATACAGTCTGACCAATATACTGCAGATCCATAAAAATAAAGGCTGCAAAGTAAAGTTTCAGTGCAGGAACTGCATCCTTTAATAGCAGTTTGTCTGAACTGAAGATCCCGATCAGAAATTCAGGGGAAATGAGAATGACGCTCCACATGATACCTGTATAGATCAGAACCATAATGATCAGAACAACCCCTGCTTTCTTTACCCTGTCAGGACGTCTGGCTCCGTAATTGTAGCTGAGAACAGGAGAGGTTCCCTCATTGATCGCATGGATAGGCGTCTCCACCATCTGGCGAACACTGGATATAATAGTCATGACAGAGATATAAATATCACCGCCTGTCACGGAAAGAACATTATTGCAGCAGATACTTACCAGGCTGTTAGTCAGCTGCATGATAAATCCAGCAGACCCCAGACTGATGATATCCCTGGCATGTCTGGTGCACTCAGAAATCTCATTTATATGAATCCATCTTACCTTCAATTCTGATTTTCCATGAAGAAAATAAAATACAAGCAAGGCAGAGAGAATCTGAGAGATGACAGTAGCAATCGCTGCACCCTTAATCCCCATATCCAGAACAAAAATAAAAATTGGATCAAGAATAATATTTGCCACTGCACCGACTGTTACTGACAGCATACCGATAATGGCATATCCCTGTGCATTGATAAAAGGATTCATTCCTGTTGCTATCATGGAAGGGAGAGTACCCAGAAGGTAAATCATCAGATAGGGATACGCATAAACCAGAGCATCATCTGAAGCACCAAACAGAGTCAGTAAGGGGCGGGCAAAAAGAAATCCGATCAGCATCAGCACAGCAGCACTTCCACATAACATGGTGAAAGCAGTATTCATGATCATGTCAGCAGTCCTGGAATCTCCTTTTCCGCGGTTGATAGAGAAAATTGGTGCACCTCCCGAGCCAAAGAGATTGCTGAAGGCTGTGATGACCATAATGATCGGAAAGCATAAGCCCACAGCCCCCAGTGCTGTTGTACCCACATCCTGGATTCTGGCAATATAGATACGGTCTACAATGTTGTATAAAAGATTCAATATCTGCGCTACCAGCATGGGAAGTGCAGTACTTAATATATTGTTGGTTACAGTTCCATTTTCAAAATCAATTCGTTTCATTATAAATTTTCCTATGTATTCTTAGAAATCAGTAGATTTCCTATGCAAATCGCTATTTTTATGCTTATTGTTTATCGAGTTCTAAGTTTAAAAGTTTTATCGTGCATATAAGTATATCATAAAGTAAACAGAAATTCACTCTGATACAGTGGTGTTGGAACAAAATACTCTCTGAAATTGTCATAAGTCATGATACAGAGAATAAAAAAGCATTTTTTATCCATACTATTTTCATGTAACAAAATACAGTATTTCTTAAAAAAGGAGACAACAGACTATGATTTTAAAAGAAAAGGAACGTTCAGTGATCGAAGACCTTCAGACACAAGAGAAAAGCTGTGTGGAAAAGTATGGAAAATACGCAGAACAGGCCAGGGACCCGGAGCTTAAAAATCTTTTCCGGAATATCCAGCAGGAAGAACAGAAGCATTATGAGTCTTTGTCAATGATTCTTTCCGGAAGTGTGCCTGAATGTAACTGTAATGACAGATCAGGCAGAGATTATCAGCCAAAAGCAGTCTATACAGCTATGAGTTCACCGGAAGATAAACAACACGATGCGTTTCTTGCAACAGACTGTATTGGTACAGAGAAGCTAGTGTCAGGAACATACAATGATGATGTATTTGCCTTTGGCGACAGTGGTGTACGCAAGCTGTTGGCTGATATACAGATCGAGGAGCAGAATCATGCGGAGATGCTGTATAAGTATAAAACAGTGAATGGAATGGCATAAGAAGTCTTAAGGCATTGAGCAGAGTAGCATATTGGGAAAATTCTATACCAGGACTGCTATAATTACCTGACAGGAGACAATTGGTTTTGACTGTCTCTTGCCAGGTACATCTTATTTTATAAAAAATATGATGGTATAAATGTTGGGATATTTTATGAAAAATTTTGTAAAATTTGTCATGATAAAAGCCATAAGATAATTGCTAGAGCGTGTTTGAAAAATCATTCCCATAATCTGCACGCCCCACTTTGCGATATATTTTGCCAAAATTTGTTTTCCGTAGCTCGCTACGACGCCCTTATTCGAACAAAATCTCCTACAAATTGTGATGCACATCTTGCGGAAAGCATTTTTCAAACACATTCTAGGAATTCCGATTAGTTACGTAAGGTGTAATAGTGAATTTTGGCAGGAATGAATAAGAATTTTTTATAAATACTTGAATGAATATGGTAAATATAATACACTACTCATTAGTAGTATATTATTTATTAGTAATGTATTATATTTGTTGGAGTATTTGTATTGGATTTTTTGGGTCTGATAATATTAAAAATAATTTATTTGCAGAAGGTATATCTCTAGATGATGAATTTCAGGTATCTTCTAAATGGAGTTAAGAAATCCCAAATTTTAGAAAATTTGCTGATTTATTACTTAAATCGTTGTTTCTTAATGTTTGACAAGTTCTAAGTTTAAATATCTCATCGTGTATGCTTGAACAAATTTGGAACTTGGGAATTTAATATCATAATATGAAAGTGTGGAAAAAATGGCAGGGATTAAAGATGTTGCAAAAATGGCAGGAGTAGGTGTGGGAACAGTTTCAAGAATGCTTAATGACAGTGGATATGTTTCTCTGGATACGAGGGCCAAAATAGAAGCTGCTATGAAGGAATTGAATTATACACCGAATGAACTTGCCAGAAATCTGTATTATAAAAAAAGTGGTATAATTGCGGTACTTGTACCGAATGTATCCAATCCTTTTTTTGCTGAGTTTGTTGATTGTGTAGAAGGGGAACTGCGCAAAGCCGGCTTCAAAATTATGTTATGTAACACATTGAAAGATGTAAAGGCTGAAGCTGAATATCTGGATTTGCTGAACAGACATATTGTAGATGGGATAATTGCGGGAATGTCTTCTTTGGATGAAAGTGAGTATTCTAAAATTCATAAGCCGATTGTTGCGCTTGACAGATATCTGGGAGAAGAAATTCCGGTAGTAGCTGTGGACCATAAAATGGGTGGACGCCTGGCAGCAGAAGTGTTGCTGCGTAATGGCTGCAAAAGAATACTTCATTTCAGAAGTACAGCAGAAAAAGAGTCTTTATATCATGATCGTCATGCAGAATTTCAAAAAATTATGGATGAGCAGGGAATAGAAACCTATTGTTATGATCTGGACTGGCGGCGTTTGGATATTCAGTATTATCATCAGGTTGCAGAAGAAGTTATGGAAAAAAATCTGAAATTTGATGGTGTGTTTGGTGTAGACCGACTGGCTATTGAATGCATGAATGGATTGCTCAGGCAACACAAAAAAATCCCGGAAGAGGTAAAAATAGTTTCTTATGATGGAACGTATATTACAGAATTGGTAGAACCGCAAATAAGTACAATTGTTCAGCCCATTGACAGAATGGCAGAGGAATCTGTAAAAAGCCTTTGTGAGCTAATTAATGGAAAAAAAGTGAAAAATAAAAAAAGTATTTTAATACCTGAATTCCGTAAAGGCGGAACAACAGTATAAACAGACGTCATACATGTGTTGTGCATTTATTACAAAAAAAAGGATAAAAAACAAAGATAAACACAAAATATTTGGGCATAATTTATGAAAAAAATAAAAAAAACATAATCGGATTGACAAAAAATACAAAAAGGTTATAATGAAATTAACAAGACGAAGAAAACAAAGATGTTTTTAAACAATATGGAACGCGTTCCACATTGTAAAACAAAATTTGTTTTCACAATGTTAACCCGTAAAATTAGATTACTCCGGAGAATATCTAAAGCGGTTGAAGCAGTATGTAAATGGAACGGCATGATATTTAATATCATGGAATTTAGAATCTTTAAGAATAGGAGATTAAAAATGAGAAAAAAGATTGTTAATTCATTAATTACAGCAACTGTGATTGGAAGTATGCTTACAGGAATGGCAGTTCCCTGTTTTGCAGGTGAGAAAAAAGACGATGGAAGCAGTATTACAGTTCTTGTAGAAAGTGGTTCACCTGCAGAAGCACTTGCCAATGATACAGCAGCTGATTTTGAGAAAGAAACAGGCTGTAAGGTTGTTGTTGATGCTGTTGCCTATACTGGTATGTATGATAAGCTTTCTACCGAAATTAAAGCAGGACAGGCTGCTCATGATGTTTCATGCATGGATTTTGTATGGCTGGCAGCTTTTGCTGATGCAATCGAACCAATTACAGATGCAGATACCAGTGATTTCCTTCCAACGCTGGAAGAAAGCGGAACAGTAGATGGTAATCTTCTGGGATATCCGATGTGGGTAAACGCTAAGATCCTTATTTACAGAAAAGATCTGATTCCGGAAGATAAAGTGCCAAAGACCTGGGATGAATATAAAGCACTGGCAAAAGAAATGAAAACAGACGATATGTACGGAACAACAGTTTTTGGAAGTGGTTCTGACGCAGTTTGTTCCTTCCTTGATTTTGCCTGCCAGGCCGGTGCAGATGGATTAGTATATGACAAGGATGGAAATGTAAATATTACAGATCAGCCATATGTGGATGCGCTTGATTTTATGGTTGAAATGGCAAATGAAGATTGTACGCCATCAGATTCTCTGGCTACTGCTTCTACAGAGTCTCAGGAACTTTTCAATAATGGTAAAGTTGCAATGCAGTTGAACTGGAGCCATCAGTATCCTGCAGCTGTTGAGGCACTTGGAGCAGATAAGGTGGGATGTGCACCAATGATTGCCGGCAGTGCAGGAGCAGGAGCAACCACAGGTCCATGGTATGAATGTGTAATGAAAAATTCTGAGAATAAAGACATGGCACTGAAATATGTAGAATATATGTACGATCATAATGCAGATTATATGAACGGAACCCTTAAAATTGCCGGCAGAACTTCTGTTTATGAGGAAGCTGGAAAAGAGGCTGGTAATGAGCATACAACAGCAGTTCTTGACACATTGAATGAAAAACAGTCTCAGCCAAGACCTATGATTTCAACCTGGTCACAGGTAGAGCAGGTTCTTACAGGTGTTGTAGAATCCTGTCTTGGTGGAGCAGATGTGAAAGAAACCCTTGAATCTGCGAAAGAAGAGATTGAGGCAATTGGGAAGTAAAGTGACAAAGTAATAAAGAAAAAGCAGATTGCAGACATCTACCAAATAATAAAAAATGTAATTAAATCAAGGGTGATTTTACCTGGACATCGAACACACTAACTATGAATTTACTAATCTATGATGTATGATGCAGGGAGTAAATCGCCCTTGATTTTTATAAGAAAGCGGGAAATATTATGAAATTGATATCAAAAAAAACACTATTGCTGTTTTTTCTTCCTGGCGCGATTTTCATGGGTGCCTTTTTGATTTATCCTATTTTTAAAATGGTATTTGACAGTTTCTTTAAGGTTGGAATTACAGGAGCCAGAACTTTTATTGGATTTGATAATTATATTAAAGCATTTACAGCTGGCGGTTTTTTGAAGCAGCTGAAAAATACATTGATTTATATTTTGATTGCGGTATCTGTGGAAACAGTTTTAGGATTTATTTTTGCATTATTATTTGAACTTGATTATAAGGGCAGTAAAATAGTACGTTCATTAATGATGACACCACTTATGATCGCACCGCTGGTTGCAGGTCTTATCTGGAAATTGATGATGAGTTCAAACTTTGGTATTGTCAATGAGTTTCTGACCAGAATAGGAATCTTGTCCAGTCCAAGTGATATTTTGTGGCTTGCAGATTCCAGATGGTCATTGATCGCCTGCTGTATTGCAGATATATGGCTGACTACACCGTTTATGATGCTGATGATTCTGGCTGGCCTTCAGGGATTGGATACCAGCGTGTCAGAAGCAGCAAGAATGGATGGAGCAAGTAAGCTGCAGGAAATTTTTTACATAAAAATACCGGGAATTAAACCGGTTCTGTTGACAGCATTGTCAGTGAGAATTATAGATGCGGCAAAGACTTTTGACATTATCTGGGCAATGACAGAAGGTGGACCTAACAGTTCATCGGAGACAATTAGTATTATTATTTATAAGACACTTGTAAAGTATAATAATACAGGATATGCCAGTGCAATGGCTGTTATCTTTATCATAGTTCTTGTAGTGTTTACATTAGTATTTATGCAGAGTTTATGGAATCCAAAGAAAAAGTAAAAGCTGTCAAAGAAAAACAGTAGTAAAAAGGATTCAATAAGGAGACCAAAATGAAGAAAGGTAATAGTATCAAACTAAAAATAGCAGTTATTATTTCTATAATTATTACAATATTCTGGCTGCTTCCATATATTTATGTAATTTGTTGTTCGTTTAAACCCGGATCAGAGGTAATTGCTGTTCCACCATCTTTTCTTCCAAAAAGCTTTTCGGTTGAAAATTTCACTCAATTATTTGTAAGAATGAACGCGGGTGGGTATCTGCTGAACAGTTTGATTACAGCAGTTTGCAGTACAATTATTGCAGTTATCTTGGGTTCACTGGCTGCATATGCTATTCAGAGATCTGGAGCGAAGCTGTCAGTAGGGCTGGTGGTATTGATTTTATGTCTGAAAATGATTCCTACATCCAGTATTGCAGTACCTATTTATGAGATTATTTGTAATATGGGATTGTATGATACCAGAATTGCATTGATTATTGTTTATGCGGCAGTAAACATGCCTTTTGTAATGTGGACAATGCTTAGTTTTTATGAGGGAGTACCGTCTACTTTGGATGAGGCTGCATATGTAGATGGCGCTTCCAGCCTTCAGACATTCAGAAAGGTTATTTTGCCGATTTGTAAGCCGGGACTTGCAACTGCCTTTATATTTACATTGTTCCTGGCATGGAATGATTTTCTTATTTCTCTGTTGCTGACCAGTATGAATGCTAAAACATTTACAGTAGGTCTTGCCGGTTTCCTGTCAGCGTATAATCTTGACCTTGGACCGATGTGTGCAGGAGCATTTTTATTTAGCTTCCCGGTAATGATTTTATCAATGTTTGCACAGAGATACATTGTTCAGGGAATGACAGCAGGAGCTGTAAAAGGATAATAAGAATGGAGAAAGCCAGTGAATAAAATATTAATGAGACAAAGAATAGAAAACGCGCAAAAAGAAATTGACAGTAAAAAGATGATTGTTCAAAATGGAAAAATGCGTCAGCATTATCATTTTATGCCCCAGAGCGGGTGGATGAATGATCCTAACGGACTGATCTTTTTTAACGGACAGTATCATGTGTTTTATCAGACTAATCCATATAATGGATTTTGGGATTGTATGCATTGGGGACATGCAGTCAGCAAAGATTTAGTTCATTGGGAATATTTGCCTCTGGCATTGGCACCCAGTGAAGAGTATGATGATTATCAAAAAGGTGGATGTTTTTCCGGCAGTGCAATCGAACACGAAGGTAAGTTATATGTATTTTATACGGCAACTGCAAATCATGGAAACGGAAGTGAGCAAAGCCAGTGTCTTGCTATAAGTGAAGATGGAATAAATTTTGAAAAGTATGACGGAAATCCTCTCTTTGATGCACCGGAAGGTATTCAGCCGGATTCATTCCGCGATCCAAAGGTATGGAAGCATGAAAATAAATATTATATGGTTGTAGGGGCCAGTCGTAATAACAGAGGATTAGCATTGATATATGAATCTGCAGATCTTTATCATTGGAATTTTTTAAACGTGCTGGCAGAAAGCCGTGGAGAATGGGGATTCATGTGGGAATGTCCGGATTTTTATCAGCTTGGCGATAAATATGTTCTCACTTTTTCTCCAATGGGCTCAGGAGATCATACATCAGTATACCTGACAGGAGATTTTGATTACAAAACAGGAAAATTTGACTGGCATATCAGTGGTGAAATGGATTGGGGATTTGATTTTTATGCGCCACAGTCCATGGTTGCTCCTGATGGAAGACGTCTGATTGTTGCCTGGGCGAATGAATGGGAATGGATGCCTCTCTTTAAGGACTGGGGACCTACTTATCAGGAGGGCTGGTGCGGATTTTTTAATGTGATTCGTGAAGTTCGGATGTGCAAGGATGGAACGCTGGCGTTTGTTCCTGTAGAGGAAATGGAAAAAATCCGTGAAAACAAATTTACGCAACGGGAAATACAGATTACAGAAACACCTCAGCAGTTAAAAGCAGGAGATGGAATCAGCTTTGAGATGAAATTTACATTGGATCTTGAAGAAACTGATGCAGACAGGGTAGAACTGAAGCTCAGATGCGGAAAAGAAAAAGAATCCCGTTGTATTTTTGATCTGAAAAATGGTGAATTGCTGGTAGACAGAAGCTGTGCAGATGGATGGAGTGTAGGAACATCCAGAAGTGTACTTAAGGTCAGCGAAAAAAGTCTGGATGTACATATCTTTTCAGATCAGAGTTCTCTGGAGATATTTACAGATCAATACAGAAATAATCATTCTAATAATATTTTTGCAGGAAATGATCAGGATGCAATAAGTATATCTGCGTTTGGTGGAAGAGCGGTAATCAGAGACTATGAAGCATATGGATTGCAGGAGTGTTTTAACTGAATCAAGTAGCGGAGCGGATTGCGAATATCCGCTTGACATGAACTGAAAGCAGGAGGAGTATTGAAATGAAACGTAATAATTATTATGATGTCACTGACTGGCAGGTAGGTAACCCATATACGGATATCGGAGAAGTGATCAACAGTATCATTGCAGACATCAAGAACAGACAGAAGGATACAAATGTAAATGATGGAGGAAAACCGGGAGCAGTAATTTATATTCCGTCTGGAGATTATCATTTAAAAACGCAGGTGAAAATTGACATCAGTTACTTGAAAATCCAAGGATCAGGACATGGATTTGTGTCTTCAAGTATCCGATATAATGTGCCAAAAGAACAGTGGAAGGATCTTCATGACATCTGGCCGGGCGGTAGCAGGATTCTGGTAGATTTGGAACCATTAAAGGGGGATGAAAGATCCGGTGCTGCTTTTCTGGTGGAACGAGAGGGAGATCCGAGAATCAGTTCCGTGGAGTTTGAAAATTTCTGTATTGATGGACTCCATTTTGTAGATGACGGAAATGGAGATCCAGAGAATACATATTTAAATGGAAAAACAGGAATTTATGTAGCCAGTGCACAGGATTCTTTCAGAATTACAGGCATGGGTATTATTTATCTGGAGCATGGAGTGACTCTTTACAATTCTGATGCATTATCTGTTCATGATAATTTTATAGCAGAATGTGGAAATTGTGTAGAACTTCGTGGAGCCGGACAGGCATCTAAAATAACAGATAATCTTATGGGGGCTGGTTATAGAGGTTATACAATTTTTGCCGAAAATTTTGGAGGACTTCTGATTACTTCCAATAACATTTTTCCAAGAGGAAAAAGTATAGTACATCTTAAGGGTGTTCTTAGATCATCAGTAACTGCAAACAGATTTCATTCTTTTTATCCGGGAATGCTGATAATGGAAAATTGTAGAGAAAATCTCATATCTTCCAATCATTTTCTCAGAGATCATGAACCATGGCCTCCGATGCTGGAATATGATAATGGATTAGAGGATGATTTTGGCCTGATTCATATTCAGGGAAGTAGCAATTCACTGATTGCTAATCACATTTCGGAGACGATTGAACAGCAATATCTGAAACCGGCAGGCGTAAAACCGATAATCATTCGTTTGGTTTCCGGAAGAGAAAATTACATTGCAAACAATCATATTGTGGCAACTACAAAAACTGATAAAAAAGAAAGTGAAGAAAATCAATCCTGCTTTGATGCGCAGGTTGGAGCATTGTTAAGTATGGATGAACTGGTTAAACTTCCGATTGAAGCAGTACATGTTGATGAGGCATCATTGGATAATATAATACTGGATACATGCAGAGAAAATGAAGCAGTTATGGATTTTGCAGAAAATGTGTTTCGGGGAATTCCTTGTCTTTCGCAGTCTGCGGAACTGTCTTGATTGCATTATTATAAATTGTAAAAAATTTCATGATTTTAAAAGAAAAAAAGCACAGTAATCAAAGAGAACTGGGAAAATTTATAATACTCTCGTATAGTTATAACGAGGCTACTGTAAATAAACATAAGTTAACAGTAAAAAGGATGTCGGATTTGCTCCCGGCATCCTTTTTATATGGGATCATACAGGATAAAATAGTATAAAAAAATGTCAAAATATTTTATTGAAACTCCTCGTGATTTTGCTATGATATAGTAAGATTATGTCGGCAGAAGGTCAGTACTATAGATATATAGTGAATCGGAGACAAAATTCAGAAAGGCGATTTTTACATATGTACACAGGAAACTATGAATGTCTGGAATTATTTGTAAAACCAGAAGCCGGGAAAAAAGGCAGTGTGAGCCTGAAGAAGGTAAAAGAAAACAAAACAGAAATAAAAGAACTGCAGCATATCTATGGGAACTGGATCAAGTTCCGAGCCGGGAGCTTATGGAAGCATGACTTTGCCAAGAGAACTCCATGTGAAGAATGAAAATGAGGGATAAATAGAAATGACCACATCTATGATAAAGGGCAATCCGCTGAAACTGATGTTACAGTTTGCGTTTCCTTTATTATTAGGAAACTTGCTGCAACAGACTTATAATATTATTGATGCTGCGATCGTAGGCCAGATTCTTGGCGCAAAAGCACTGGCAAGTGTAGGAGCCAGCAGCAGTATTCAGTTTCTGGTACTGGGATTCTGCATGGGAAGCTGTACAGGCTTTGGTGTTCCTGTAGCTAAATATTTCGGTGCAGAGAAAATAGAAAAAATGCGGGATTATATCTTTAATGGAACTGTATTATGTGCAGGAATCGCAGTGATCCTGACAGCATTATGCAGTGTTTTATGTCCTCAGATTCTGCATATTTTATCTGTACCAGGAGACATTTATGACAATGCATATAGTTATCTGCTAATCATTTTCCTGGGGATTCCTTTTACGATTTTATATAACTATCTGTCCAGTATTTTGAGGTCAGTGGGAGACAGCAGGACACCGTTTATATTTCTGGCGTTATCTGCTGTTCTGAACATTTTTCTGGATTTATTCTGTATCGTAGTGCTGAAACTTGGATGTGCCGGAGCTGCCATTGCAACCATTTCCGCACAGGCGATCAGTGGAATCTTGTGCCTTATTTTTATTATCCGCAAAATGAAACTTCTGTGGCTCAAGAAAGAAAACAGGACAATAAAAGGGAATGCAGTAAAGGAACTTCTGGCAATGGGAATGCCTACGGGACTTCAGTTCTCCATCACAGCTATCGGAAGTATGGTTATGCAGTCTGCGAACAACGGGCTTGGAAGTACATATGTATCAGCTTTTACTGCAGCAATGAAGATCAAGCAGTTTACCATGTGTCCATTTGATGCTATCGCAACCTCTGCTTCTGTATTCTGCAGCCAAAATCTTGGAGCAGGACAGTCTGACAGGATTAAGAAAGGATTGCGCTGTGGTATTACAGTGGGAGTAGGATATGGTATTGCGGCAGGAATTTTACTGATTTTTGCAGGGCATACACTTTCTATGCTGTTTGTTGGAAAGAGTGCGGTGGCAGTTCTGGATGCCTCTGCCAAATACCTCAGATGTATGGGATTTTTCTACTGGAGTCTTGGTATTCTCAATGTCGCCCGTATGGTAACTCAGGGACTTGGATATTCAGGCAGAGCCGTTTTCTCCGGTGTAACAGAAATGATCGCCAGAACAGTTGTCTGTCTTGGATTTGTAGGAACTTTTGGCTTTACAGCCATCTGTTTCGCAGACCAGACTGCCTGGATCACAGCAACCTGCTATATTTTTCCGACATGCCTGTGGTGCATCCGAAAGTCTACAAAAATGCTTGCATCTAATAAAAGTATGACAAAATAAGAAAACAGCTATGCAAGAGCAGTAGATAAAAATATCTGTACTCTTCATAGCTGTTTTTATGATATGGTAAAGCTATTGACTATATGGATACCAGTTTAAAAGAGCTTCTGCTCAGATGCTTTTTTATCCGTAAATGGTCCTGCGACAGTTTTGACATCTCTGTGATTTCCAAAGAAATCCTGATTAAAGATAATCGGGCTTCCGTCAGGATTTTCGTATTTCTGCTCCGGTTCGAATGCCATACCAAGTGTTTCAGTTGAGATGATACCGTCGTTTTCTTCTTTGATGATATCATACAGGTTGGTCTTCAGATACCAGCCATCTTCTTTCTCTTCAACAGAGATATCTACAGTGTGTTCTGCATCTGTGACTGCATTTGTTTCTTTTTCCCATGCACGTGCTCCATTGAAATAGAGATTGCCGGATGCCCATACAGGAAGATGATCATAATAGCAGTTGCCTGTTGTCTCAGAACCCATTCCGCAGTAACCTTCGAACTGTCTGTTCCATTCATCAAAGGTTGGATATCCGTTAAATTTGAAAGTTCCTGTGATCACATTGCAGTCATCCCACATATTTCCATTGTTACCCATAAGATCAGCCAGATCCTGCATACAAGGACGGATTGGTTTCTGAACGAAGATGTTGTTGTAGAATCTGTCATCTCCATGAAGGATGGTCATAAATCCTGCAACCTGAGTTCCGTGTTTGGTGTGATATGGAGTATATCTCGGAGATGGAATATCAGGTGCACCGTTGTCTGTACCGATACCAACAGAAACGAAGCCGCCGCAGATCAGGTTATGTACAAGGGCAACACCCTGGGTTGCAATTTTCAGTGCACGGTCAGACAGCAGGATATTGTGGTCGATTAATGTCGGACCATGGGAAACCTCAACGAAGATATCTTCTCCTACGCTTGTGACAGCGTCATCCCCTGCCTCGAAGTCATTAGGAAGAGCATTGTCATGGAAGAGATTTCCTGTAACGCGGGTTCCCTGTGCCTGCCAGTCAAGCCACAGACCACGGGTGCAGTTGTGGATATGGTTGCGGCGGAAAATAACATCGATAGCAGCATGCATTTTGATACCGCCAATCTCTGCTCCTGCCAGATTTTGCTTGTTATTAATGTGGTGGATATGGTTGTCTTCAATAACAGAGAATACGCCTCCAAGATGTCCTACAATACCTGTCTGACCGCAGTCATGGATTTCACATCTGCGCACAATATGGGAACCGATGTGTTCTTTATCCCATCCTTCATAGGAAGCCTGGCAGATGCAGTCGCGTTCTGTCTGAGTTCCGTCTTTGTATTTCCACTTTAACCATTTGTTATCATTTTCAGGCTGCAGATATTTACCAAGAGAAATACCGCTGCATTTGGATTCATAGATTTCACAGTCTTCGATGATCCATCCTTTGGACCAGTGAGGACCGACCATTCCCTCCTGATAAGCGGTAGGGGGAGCCCACTGAGTAGCAGCCTGACTGATGCGGAAACCGGAGAGAGTGATATATCCGATTCCTTCACTTTCTGGATAGAAGCAGTTTCTTCTTACACTGATCTCAACATTTTCTTTATTGGGATCTTTTTCATGGAAGTTTGCATAAATAATTGTCTGATTATTGGCTTCATCCTGTTCTGCATACCATGTATATACAGAGAAATCAGGATCCCATGAGATAGTACTTTTTTGTGGATTTTTAACTTTATCCAGAGTGGTTACTTCATACATGGATTTTTCATTCAGATATACATCTCCTGTATGAGCAATAAATGTAGCGATAAACCAATCTCCGGATACCAGGGTAGTAAATGGGTTATAATCACCGAAGATTCCGTTCGGAATGACTGCTTTCCATACAGTGCCTTCTACATTTTCCCAGTCTTTGACAGCTTCACTTCCTGTAATGTGCGCCTGTCCTTTTATTGCAGAACGGTAGGTGATACGCTTGTCTGCCGTTCCAGCGTGAATCGGATTAACAGCTTCACGGTATAATCCCGGTGCAACGATGACTTCATCTCCCGGAAGTGCCTTTGCAGCGGCCTCCTGAATAGTTTTGAATGGATTTTCTTTTGTTCCGTTTCCGGTCTGGATCACGGATGCATCAACGTAAATAATCATTATAAAAACCTCCCGGCCTTCTGGCCTGAATCCTTCTGTTTGCGGGCGAAATGCCCATAAGATATGTAATCTAGTATAGCATGTAGATATGCAGCGAAACAATGGAATCCTGTGTCGTTTTGTATGAATTTTGTGATGATTCATTACTGTTCACTGAAAACGTCGGATTCGAAAATAAGAGAACGAAAGAATTTCTGGCAAAAATCCTGTAAATAGAATAAATCTTGATACTTAAAACTTAAAATAGTGAGTAAATACCGGGCTTTATTTACCAGTAACTTTTGCCTGCATATTACATAGATTTTGATGTAAATACTCTGCAGATGATATATTATAAAAAATACAAATATTTTCAGAAAGTGCAGGCTATCATGAATAAAAAGAAATCAAAGAATAAAAAACAGGATAAGCAGAGTGAGAAGCCGGTTCCGAGGAAAAAGGAAGAGGAGCAGACAGAAGGAACTGGTAGAAATTCAGCTTAGAACCCTTGCTATGGATTACTGGTCTGTACTGGAATATCATATATATACTGCCTGGATTTCAAAAACAAAAATCCAGGCAGTTATTTTAATACCAGCGTGTCATTGGCAGATCATTATTGATTCCTTTAGTCATCAGAATCTGGTGCAGATCAATAATTCCGTTATGGAAGGTTGCAGCACATGCTGACAGGTAAAGTTCCCACATACGCAGGAAGGATTCATCAAACATGGTCTTTTCCTTTTCTATATTCTCACGGAAATTCTTTTCCCAGTGGAGCAGAGTTTTATTGTAATGCAGACGCAGATTTTCAATGTCCAGAGTGTGGAAATTGTCCTCTGCCATATGATTCAGGATTTCTCTCAGACTGGGAACAGTTCCGCCTGGAAAGATATATTTCTTAATCCATGGATCACCCGGATGTTCTTTCAGTGCACTGATAAAATGAAGCAGGAATAATCCGCCCGGTTTCAGAACTTTCTCTACACAGTCAAGGAAGAGCTGATAATTGTCACGGCCAACATGTTCTAGCATTCCCACACTGACTACCCGGTCAAACTGATAGTCATGCTTTGGCAGATCACGGTAATCCATCAGTTCCACTGTAAGATAATCTTCCAGGCCCTGATCTTTGATGCGCTTCTGGAATTCTGTATATTGTTCGTGGCTTAAAGTGATTCCTGTACCATGTACTTTGTATTTTTTAGCAGCCTCAATCAGCAGAAAACCCCATCCGCAGCCGATATCAAGAAGACTCATACCTTCTTCCAGATGCAATTTTTTCAGAATATAATCTACTTTATTGACCTGTGCCTGATATAAAGAGTCATCGTCATGAATGAAGTAGCCACAGGAATAACTCATGGTTTCGTCCAGCCATAATTTATAAAAATCATTTCCGATATCATAGTGGCTGGTGACTTCCTTTTCCTGATTTTTTTTGGATGTAGAACTGAACATGATCTTTTTCAGAGCAGATTCATTGGTAGAAAATTTGCTCATCTGTCCCAGAAAATGATCCAGTGCCTCGTAAAGATTTCCTTCAATATCCAGATCTCCCCGCATATAAGCCTCGCCTAATGCCAGGGAAGTGCTTTTGAGCAGCTCGGCCAGAGGAATTGTTTCCTTAAAATTTACTGTAAATGTGGGTTCTCCCTCTCCGATTGGATATTCGGAATTCTTGAACTTTATCAGAAATGGATAGTCCGTAAAGCGTTCAAGGAATTGCACCATTGCTTTTTCTTCAGCCTTTTCTCCTAATGTTTCAAACATAATAGTTTACCTCCTTTAACACAAAACTATGATACACCTTTGGGGGCGCTTATCGTCAAGGGGAGAATTAAACAAAGATATCTGGGAAATTGGTCAGACTTGTAGCAGAATAATGGAAATAGAAGAAGAAACAAAAAGTTCACAAAAAACATCTTGACCATCAAAGAAACACAAGTTATAATCCCCTATATAAAAATTTTCGTGCAAAGAGCAGACAATGGGGTCTGAGAAAGAATCCCATTGTCTGCTCTTTTTTGCGTACTACGAAGATTTTTGTTACTGTTCACACACCACTATCCCGCGAGGTGTTTTGGCTACGTTACTGAGAACGGAGTGAACAGTAACAGATTTTTGCATATTATAATCCGCACAATTCGAGAGGAGGAATATCATGAGGCTGAATCCCAAAGAACAGGAAAAATTAATGCTTCATATGGCAGGAAATCTTGCAAAAGAGAGAAAGGAAAGAGGTCTGAAACTGAATTACGTGGAGGCACTTGCGTATATCAGTTCTGAACTCCTGGAGCTTGCAAGAGATGGTAAAACAGTAGTAGAGCTGATGCAGCTTGGAACCAAGATTCTTACAAAGGATGACGTAATGGACGGTGTTGCTGATATGATCGGTGAAGTCCAGGTAGAGGCAACATTCCCGGATGGAACCAAGCTTGTGACAGTACATAATCCAATTCAGTAAGGAGGAGAATGAGCATGAAGATCGGTGAAATTATGGCCGCAGATCGTGAGATCACACTTAATGAAGGCAAGAAAACAGTGACAGTAACAGTGGCAAACAAAGGCGACAGACCAGTTCAGGTCGGTTCTCATTTTCACTTCTTTGAAGTAAATAAATGCCTTTCTTTTGACAGGGAAAAAGCCTATGGATATCATCTGGACATTCCTTCAGGAACATCTGTAAGATTTGAGCCGGGTGAAGAAAAAGAGGTTCAGCTTACAGAAATGGGCGGCAGACAGAGAGTATTCGGACTGAATGACCTTACCCGCGCCCAGGCAACTGACGATACAAAAGCAGCATCCATGGAAACTGCGAAATTAAAAGGATTTCTGTAAGGAGGGACAACAATGAGTACAAAAATTTCCGGAAGCAAATATGCGGCAATGTATGGTCCGACTACAGGAGATAAGGTACGTCTGGCAGATACAAGCCTTGTGATCGAGGTAGAAAAAGATTATACAACCTATGGAGACGAAGTAAAGTTCGGCGGCGGCAAGACAATCCGTGACGGTATGGGACAGTCTGTAAAAACCTGCAGCAAAGACGGAGATCTGGATCTGGTAATTACCAATGCATTGATCGTAGACTCTACAGGAATCGTAAAGGCAGATATCGGTATCAAAGACGGCAAGATTGCAGGAATCGGTAAAGCCGGAAACCCGGACATCATGGATGGCGTCACACCCGGAATGACAGTCGGCGCATCTACAGAAGCACTTGCAGGAGAGGGAATGATCGTAACTGCAGGTGGAATTGATACCCATATCCATTTCATCAGTCCGCAGCAGATCGACTGTGCATTATACAGCGGTGTAACTACTATGATCGGAGGTGGTACAGGCCCTGCAGACGGTACAAACGCAACTACCTGTACACCTGGACCATGGAACTTAAAAATGATGTTAAAGGCAGCCGAGGAATACCCGATGAACTTAGGTTTCCTTGGAAAAGGTAACTGCTCAGACGAAGCTCCTCTCATTGAGCAGGTTAAGGCTGGAGCTATGGGACTGAAGATTCATGAGGACTGGGGTGCAACACCTGCAGTTATCAATCACTGTCTGAATGTGGCAGATGAATATGATGTACAGGTTGCCATCCACACAGATACATTAAATGAAGGTGGATGTGTAGAAGATACACTTGCAGCCATCGGCGGCAGAACCATTCATACTTATCATACAGAGGGTGCAGGCGGCGGACATGCACCGGATATCATCCGCGCAGCAGCAGCTCCGAACGTACTGCCATCCTCCACAAACCCAACAATGCCATATACAGTAAACACTCTGGATGAGCATCTGGATATGCTTATGGTCTGCCATCACCTTGACAAGAGAATTCCAGAAGATGTTGCATTTGCAGATTCCCGAATCCGTCCTGAGACAATCGCAGCAGAGGATGTTCTTCATGATATGGGTATCTTCAGTATGATGAGCTCTGACTCTCAGGCTATGGGACGTGTAGGTGAGGTTATCACACGTACCTGGCAGACAGCAAGTAAGATGAAAGATGAGAGAGGTGCACTTCCGGAAGATGCAGGACATGACAATGACAACTTCCGTGTAAAACGTTATATCTCCAAATATACCATTAATCCGGCAATCACACACGGTATTTCCCAGTATGTGGGCTCTGTGGAAGAAGGTAAATTCGCAGACCTTGTTCTCTGGAATCCTGTATTCTTTGGTGCAAAACCGGATATTATTATCAAAGGCGGTATGATCATTGCATCTAAGATGGGCGATGCAAATGCATCCATTCCGACTACACAGCCGGTTCTCTATCAGCCAATGTTTGCAGCTCATGGAAAAGCTAAGAACGAAGCCTGCCTGACCTTTGTATCCCAGGCTGCCATGGATGAGAATGTAAAAGAGAAATACGGTCTTGAGAAAACTGTAGTACCTGTAAAGGGATGCAGAAATATCAGCAAAAAAGATATGGTATTTAACGACAGAACACCGGAACTGACCGTAGATCCGGAGACATATAAGGTTACTGTTGACGGTGAAGAGATCACTTCCAAACCGGCAGAGAAGCTTCCGCTGACACAGCTTTACAGTCTGTTCTAAAAACTCTGAATAGTTACAATCTGGTTATCTGATCATAAAAATGATATTCGCAGGACTGTTATTTATGGAGTTTTGTGAGAACTTTTATAAGAACTTACCAAACAATATAATGACAGTCCTGTCAGTATAAAATTCTGATTTTTATATGAAAATAAGCTGGATTTATTCATCTTGTTATGCGTGTTGAATAAAAGTATTTCCACTTGCGAAATATAAACAGAAAAATATACTGAAGAAGCAGGAGAGGAGAGAATATTATGTTAGGAGTTTGTCTTTTATTCGTGGGAATCGTACTGATCAACAACGGTATGTGTTCTTTATACAATGTAGACGGAAAATCAACCGCCATTATGAATATCTTTACAGGTGGTCTTTCTTTATTTATTAACTTTGTCAATCTGGTGCAGGGCAATTATTATGCAGCAGGAACAGGATTACTGTTTTGCTTTACCTATCTTTTCGTAGCCCTGAGTAAATTCCTGAAAGCAAGCCCGATCCCATTTGCATGGTTTTCTACTTTTGTAGCCATCAATGCGGTGATCTTCGGTACAATCGAGGGATTTACAGGAAGCACTGCACTGGGAATCACACCGGATCTGCGTTGGGCAGCAATCTGGTATCTGTGGGCAATTCTCTGGGGAACTGCTTTCGTAGAAGACATCTGCGGAAAGAAACTGGGAAAATTCGTTCCATATCTTCAGGTATTTGAAGGAATCGTAACTGCATGGATACCTGGAGTTATGATGTTGCTTCAGATTTGGTAAAAAATAAATCTGATAAGAAATTTTTATCGGATATTGGAGGTCGAAAACAATGCTGTGTGAACAGGTTTTAGGAAAGCTTCATGACTTTGATACTACAGGAAAAACCATAGAATATGTAGATATTGAATGGCATGAAGCATTCAAGAAAATACATAAAAAAACAACAGACAAAGGAACAGAAGTGGGAATCCGCATGGACGATTCCATTCTTGCCAGAGGTCTGTATCAGGATGATGTGATCTACGCAGATGATGAGAAGCTTGTAGTGGTAAATACACCGCCATGCGAAGTTATCCGTGTTTCTCTGACTCCGGGACATGAGAAAATGTCTGCAAAAGTCTGCTACGAAATCGGAAACAGACATGCACCGCTTTTCTGGGGAGAGAATGATACGTTTATCACGATTTATAATGAGCCAATGCTTGTTATGCTTCAGAAAATCCATGGAGTTCAGGCAGAGAAAGAAGTGTTGAAGCTGGATTTCGACAGGAGGATTTCTGCAAGTATTCATAATCATCATCATTAATAACAACGGAGGTTCTTCATGTCAGAAAAACAGTTCTATCTTCTACAGGTAAATGATGCGCTGTTCCCTATCGGAGGATATTCTCACTCCCAGGGACTTGAGACTTATATTCAGCGTGGAATTGTCCACAATGTAGATACAGCCAGAGAGTATATTACTCACAAAATCAAATGGAATCTTGCGTATACAGAACTTCTGGCAGCCAGACTTGCATACGAAGCTGCAGAGAAAAAAGACCTTCAGGAACTTCTGTACCTGGAAGAACTTCTGGAAGCATCCAGAATTCCTATGGAACAGAGAGAAGCTGCCAGAAAAATGGGTTCCCGTTTTGCCAAGACCATTGAAAAGCTTGGACTTTCCATCAGCGAAACAGGGATTTTCAGAGAATATCTGGATGCAAGAAAGGGAAAAGCAGTAAATCATTGCTGTATTTACGGAGTTTTCTGTGCAGAAATGCAGATTCCTCTAGAAGAGGCGCTGACACATTATCTATATGCCCAGACATCTGCAATCGTCACCAACTGCGTAAAAACAATCCCCCTCAGCCAGACATCCGGGCAGCAGCTTCTGAGCGGATGCTATGGGGAATTTGATGAGATATTAAAGGATGTCATGAACAGAAGCGAAGAAGACTTATGTCTTTCTGCACCCGGATTTGATATCAGGGGAATCCAGCATGAGAAGCTGTATTCCAGGCTATATATGTCGTAGCTTGAATTTGGTATTAGGTTATTCCAGACTCAAGCGTGGATAGAAACAGAATCATGTGTATAATATGAAATCTTCAAAAATAATATGTGGAAAGTCAGTAAACAGATTATAAGAAGCTATCAACAAGTAAAGTAGAAAAGAGGAAATCGGTTATGTCATACGTAAAAATCGGAGTTGCCGGACCTGTGGGTTCCGGAAAAACAGCACTTATTGAAGCACTGTCAAGAAAGATGGCAAAGGATTACAGCATTGGTGTCATCACAAATGATATCTACACAAAAGAAGACGCCCAGTTCCTTGCAAAGAACAGCGTTCTTCCTGTAGAGAGGATCATTGGTGTAGAGACAGGTGGATGCCCTCACACAGCCATACGTGAAGACGCTTCCATGAATCTGGAAGCAGTAGATGAGATGATGGAACGCTTCCCTGATATTGAACTTCTTTTCATCGAAAGCGGCGGAGATAATCTGTCTGCAACATTCAGTCCGGAGCTGGTAGATGCAACCATCTTCGTCATTGATGTAGCAGAAGGAGATAAGATTCCGCGTAAAGGCGGTCCTGGAATCACACGTTCTGATCTTCTTGTAATTAATAAGATAGACCTGGCTCCATATGTAGGTGCAAGTCTCGAAGTAATGGAAAGAGACTCCAAAAAAATGCGTGGTGACAGACCATTCCAGTTTACAAATATCCGCGGAGATGAGAATGTAGATAAAGTGGTAGAGTGGATCAAGAAGAACGTACTCTTAGAAGGAATGTAAAGGAAAATGCCTATGGATAACAAATTCGGAAAAATATCCCGCATCAGCGCCTGCGCAGCCTTAAAAGACGGAAGGACTATTCTGGAAGATCTGTCTTTTACAGCACCATACAAGATCATGATGCCTTTCGAAAAAGAAAACGGTGGGATCCAGATCATGCCGCTCTGTGCTTCCGCAGGAATTATGGCAGGCGATTCCCAGGAATTTTCCTATCATGTAAAGGAAGGCGCAGATCTGGAAGTCCTGTCCCAGTCCTTTGAGAAAATCCACAAAATGGACGAAGGCTCAGCCACCCGGACCATCGAAGTACAGGTAGACAAAAACGCCACATTATACTATTATCCCCAGCCGGTGATTCCTTTCGCACAGTCAGCTTTCGACAGCAAAATGACTATCCATCTGGAAGACGAAACCTCTCGTTTATTCCTGCTGGAGATTATCTCCTGCGGTCGAAATGCACACGATGAACGCTTTCAGTACCGCAGATTCTCCTCAAAAGTCCTGCTGTACAGAGGGGACAAACTCATCTATCGCGACAACACCCGCTACGAACCGGACAAAATGCCCATGGAAGGAATCGGAATGTACGAGGGCTACACACATATGGCAAACTTGTTTCTCTCTAAAATCTGCAGCAGAGATGGTGAAAGTTGCAGTCAGGAATCCGGGAGTGTAAAGTCAGCAGATTCAGCAATCAATCTGGAACTTCAGGAAAAAATCTGGCAGATCCTTGACGAAGATTCAGAAATAGATGGCGGAGTTACCCGTCTCACAACCGGAGATCTGGCATTGAGAATCTTCGGTCATCGTGCTCAGAAACTGCAGCAGGTAGCGGAAAAAATCAAAAAAATATACGAAAATAAACGGACATAAAAGTGGCGGGGTTTCCCGTCACTTTGTTATGTTGCCTGGAACAAAGTGAACAGGAAAAAAATATTATGAAATTTGTAAATAGAATAATAGTTGCTATTTTAAGTAGGACATTTTATAATAAAAATGACAGCTAAGAGATAAAATGATAAGAGGAAAAAATATGGCAACTATTAAAGATATTGCAAATGCGGCAGGCGTATCGGTTGCAACGGTATCGCATGTTGTTAATAATACACGTTTTGTCAGTCCTGAATTACGTAAACGAGTTGAAGAAGCGATTGCAAATGCAGAAACTCCTCCAAATTTTGTAGTAAAAAAGAAAATGCAGGAAAAAGAGCGGAAAAAAAATAAGATGCTGATGGAGGAGCAGAAAGCAATTTCAGCAGATGCAGGACCGGAGTTTTATCTCTATCTTACATCATCTCCTTTTGCCCACTTTGACAGTTCTGTTGAGCAGGAATTACGTAAACTGGCAGGGGAGCAGGGATGTGAACTGGTTCGTGTAAGTATAGAAAGTGAAGGAATGCTGGAGTTTTTAACCTGCAGTTTGATTAATTCCTCAAAAATGAAGGGGATTTTTGTTACTGCTTCTGTAGCAACGGAAAAACTTAGTGAAATACTTAATTCGGTTTCTGTGCCTGTTGTGATCATTGGAAACAGCATTCCGGGTGTGGCGTGTGACAGGGTAAGCACTGCGAATGAAGAGGGTGCTTATAAGGCGACTATGCATCTGATCCGTTCGGGACATGAAAATATTGCGATTTTGTGCGGCAGTGAAGACAGGGAATTTAATCGTGAGCGGATTGAAGGGTATAAACGGGCATTGAGAGATAATCAGATTCCGATTCAGGATCAATATATTGTTGATGATCTGAAAGGTAAAGCATCTGTAAAGATTGCCCTGGATAAGCTCTTGAATGATGTACACCAGCCATCTGCTATTTTTGTGGCTAATCTGGATACCATATATCATGTTTATAATTATATTTCCGAGCATGAAATTGAGTGCCCAAAAGATATTTCCGTTGTGTGCTTTAATGATTTTTCCTGGGCAACCCTGATAAATCCACCTACTACTACTGTGAAACAGGATGTAGATCAGATTTGTAAAGAGGCCTTTTCGTGTATTCAGGATAGAATTAAAGAAATTCAAACGCAGTCAGAAAAAAGTGAAGCGAAGACTATTTTGCTTCCCACTCAGCTTTGCGTCAGACGTTCTACCAGCGGGATTGGAAGAGGACCTTTTGGTGAAAGGGCAGGAGATATATCAGATTTAGTGTTGACAGAAGAAGAGCAGGAAGAATGTCAGAGACATACTTTTACTGCGGCAATGTCTTTTCATTATTCAGGAAAATCCCATTCTCTGCTTCTGGAAGAGGGAATCCGCAATATATTTGATAAATTCAATATTCAGATTATTGCAGTTGTAGATGCTCATTTTGATCCGGAATTGCAGTCAAAGCAGCTCAGAAGCCTTAAGCTTTTGGAACCGGATATCTTGATCTCAATTCCAACAGACACAAAAATCACATCACAGGCATACCATGAGATTGCAAGTGGAAAAACAAAAATGATATTTATGTCTAATATACCAAATGGTTTCAAGGCGAATGATTATGTAAGCTGTATTTCTGTTAATGAGCGTTCTCACGGAAGAAATATTGGCCGGGGACTTGGTGAAAATTTAAGAAAAATGCATTTGACAAATGTGGGCATGATGAAACATCAGTCAGAAGATTTCTATGCCACCAGACAAAGAGACAGTGCTGCAGAGCAGATTATTGTGGAAGAATTTCCGGAATTAAAAATCTGTGATACGAAAACCTTTGTCAAGGCAGAAGAAACATATGAATTAACAAAACAAATGTTAGAGGAATATCCTCAGATCGAGGGAATTTATGTTTCCTGGGATGCACCGGCAAAATATGTATTGAATGCCCTGACAGATATGGGGAGAGAAGATGTCATTGTATCAACCGGTGACCTGGAATATAACATTGCATTAAATCTGGCTAAGGGCGGAATGGTAAAAGCGATCAGTGCACAGATGCCATATGAGCAGGGAGAGGCAGTTGCGACTGTTGCAGTGAAAGCTCTCCTGGACGAAGTGGTGCCGTCCTATATTGGCGTGGAACCGGTGTATGTGGATCGGTATAATCTGCAGAAAGTCTGGCAGAAATCGTATAAAGAGCCTTTGCCTGAAGAGATTAAACAGGCTTTAAACTGGACTTGCCTGAATGAAATATAGAAAAATATAAGACGATTATAGAAAAATAGAAACAGGATCGACTTCTATTAGATATGTGAAAATAGAATGTCAGATCCTGTTTTTTTATTTGTGAGAAAAATATAGTTAAATATAGAAAAATAAACAAAAACAAAAGGGGATAAATGTGAAAAGTGCCGAAGTGAATGATAATACCAACCTTATGATTGACAGCAAATAGAATAAATGATATAGTAAAGCTACAATAAATTTACGTAAATTTAACCAATCAGAAAAATATAGAAAAATGAAAGGTATAGGGTGCAGAAATGAAAATTGGGTATATGACAAATGCTTTTGGACCACTTGTTGGTGCCGGCGGTGGAGTAACTAGTGTGAAGGATATTCGTTACGTAACAATGACAGATGATGAGGCTACATTAGAGCAGATTACCAAGATTGGATTTAAGAGTATCGAAGTCCTGGAAGGCAATCTTACAAATTATGCGGATGATCCACAGGTGTTGATTGATATGCTGGCCAAATACGGTGCGGATATGATGAGCGTTTGTGTAGGAGCAAATTTCATTTATCAGGACGCATTGGAAGACGAAATGGTTCACTTAAGAGCAGTTGCTGAAATGGCAGCAAAGGTTGGCGTCAAATACTTTGTAATCTGTGGTGGTGCTATCAGAGGAAAAGGAATCCAGCCGGGTGATGTGGAACTTCTCGCAAAAGGCCTTTCAAAAGTAATGGAGATTACAGAGGAGTATGGACTTGTAGCATGCTTCCATCCTCATCTTGGATCTATCGCAGAGAAACCAAAGGAAATTGATGAACTCTTTGCAGCATCTGATATCAAGATCTGTCCGGACCTGGCACACTTAAAAGCCGGCGGTTATGATCCGTTGACCTTTATCAAAAAATACTATGACAGAATTGCTTTCATTCATTTGAAAGATCTCCATGATAATGGTACATTTGCACCTCTTGGAACAGGAAATGTTGATAACAAAGGTGTCATCGAATATGTAAAGAGCAAAGGCTATGATGGAGACTGGTTAGTAGAATGTGATGCATGGCCAAATGATCCGGTTGCGGATTGTAAACAGTCTTATGAATATTTAAAAGGTTTATTATTTTAAATTTTAATTATTAATTATTAATTGGGGGATAGCAAAATGAGAAAAAAAATAGTAGGAATGCTTACAACAGCTACTTTATTAACAATGGCATTAGCAGGGAATGTACAGGCTGCAGAAATCCGTTCTGTGGGACCGGATGGTGAAGCGGCAGTAGATGCCTCCACTATTGAACTGACAGATGATCAGATCGCACAGATCAAAGAAGGCGGATATACAGCTGCAATCTGTCTGCACTATGGCGGAAACGACTGGTCAACTTCTCAGCAGAAGGGACTGGAAGATACTTTTGGAGAACTTGGTATTGAAATTGTGGCTGTAACAGATGCTAACTTCTCAGCAGAAACACAGGTATCTAATATTGAAACAGTTATGGCAAAAAAACCTGATATTCTCGTTTCAATTCCTACAGATGCTACTGCAACAGCAGATGCTTACAAACAGGCAGCAGCAGCTGGTATTAAAATTGTTTTCATGGATCAGAGAGCTAATGGTCTGGAAGCAGGAAAAGACTATGTAAGCGTTGTATCTGCAGATAACTATGGTAATGGATATGCATCAGGAACTGTTCTTGGAGATGCTTTAGGCGGAAAAGGAAAAGTTGCAATGGTTTACTATGATGCAAACTTTGCTCCTACAAACCAGCGTGATGAAGGTTTCCGCGATGCAATGAAAAATTATCCGGATATTGAAATTGTAACAGAGCAGGGCTTCACAGATGAATCCGGCTGTGCTGAACAGGGAGATGCTATTCTTACACAGTTCCCGAACATTGATGGTATTTATGCAAGCTGGGATGTGCCTATGGAAGGTGTTCTTTCCGCTGTAAGAGCAGCTGGTATGGAAGGAAAAGTTACTCTGGCATGTAATGACCTTGGTAATAACGTAGCGCGTGAGATCGCATCCGGAAATATTGCAGGTGGTGGTGCTCAGATGCCATATGATCAGGGTGTTGCAGAGGCAAAACTGGCAGCATTGGCACTTCTTGGCGAAGAAACACCTTCTTATGTAGCTGTTCCTGCTGAAACAGTTACTCATGAGAATGTACTGGAAGCATATACAGATGTATATCATGTTGAAACACCAGACTGGTTAAAAGAAGCTTATGTAGAGTAAGACAATTTCAAATAATAGATAGGGGAACAAAATGAGCCAGAGCATTTTAAAAATGGAGCAGATTGTAAAATCTTTTGGTGCAGTAAACGTATTAAAAGGCGTTGATTTTGATCTTGCAAAAGGTGAAGTGCATGCTCTTGTTGGCGGTAATGGAGCCGGAAAATCCACTCTGATGAAGATTATGACCGGTGTTTACACAAAAGACAGTGGAAAAGTCATCATAAAGGGTGAAGAAAAAGAAATTAAAAGCACAAATGATGCAAAAGAAAATGGAATCGCTATGATTTTCCAGGAGATGTCCCTGGTTCCGAGCCTGACGATCGCAGAAAATATATTTTTGGGATATGAGCTGAAAAAGCATGGTATGCGAGATGTTAAATTGATGAAACAGGAAACAGAGAAGGTTTTAAAACGATTAGGTCTGGATTTAGATCCGGGTACACCGGTTTCAGAACTGAGTGTTGGTTTGTGTCAGATGGTAGAAATTGCCAAAGCCGTTTCCAAGAATGCATCTATTTTAGTTTTTGATGAGCCATCTGCAGCTTTATCTGATTCAGAAACGGAGTTCTTATTTAAGATGATCCGTCAGCTGAAAGAAGAAGGCGTATCCATGGTTTATATTTCTCACAGAATGAACGAAATACTTGAAATATGTGACAGAGTAACAGTTATTCGAGATGGGAAAAAGGTAATTACAGAAAAAGTAGAAAATCTGACAATGGAAGAAATCGTAGCTCAAATGATGGGAAATGAAGCAAAAGAAACAAAGTTTGAGTATGTTCCCAGAGAGTATGATTGCAACGCAGAGGATCTTCTTACTGTAAAACATTTAAAAATTAATGACAAAATCGATGATATCAACTTTAGCATCAAACCCGGCCAGATTCTTGGTCTGGCCGGTCTGATGGGAGCCGGCAGAACGGAAATCATGGAAACTCTGTTTGGTCTTAGAAAGGCTGTAAGTGGAAGTATTGAACTGGAAGGTAAAAAAGTTGAAATCAAAAATCCTTCCGATGCAGTAGCCTGTGGTTTTGCACTGGTTCCGGAAGACAGAAGAAAAGAAGGACTGGTACTTTCGCATACCATTAAAGAAAATGCTATTCTTCCGATTTCTGCCCAGTTGGTAAAAAATGGGATATTTAATGATGATAAGGCAGCACATGATATCGTTGAAAAAAATATCCAGGATCTGGGAGTTGTAGCCGACAATATGAATCAGGAGATCAGGCTGCTCTCAGGTGGAAACCAGCAGAAGATTGTTATTGCAAAATGGTTAAATTCCAATCCTAAAATTTTTATGTTTGATGAGCCTACAGCAGGTGTTGATATCGTTGCGAAAGGTGAGATCATATCTATTATCAGAGAGTTTGCGGATAAGGGTGGCGCAGTAATTTTTGCTTCATCCGAATTAGCAGAAATGATGGCAATCTGTGATGACATCATAACAATTTTTGATGGAAAGATCACAGGAAGAATAGGCCGCAAAGAACTTATGAAAGAGGAGGAACTGCAACATGCAATCCAGAGGAAATAATAAAAAAATACAGATGAGCAAATATATGGTGTATATCGTTCTGGCAGTTGTATTTGTATTCTTCGCAATTACATTAAGAGATAACGGTTTCGCCAGCACACAGAACCTTTTAAACATTTTAAGACAGACAGCTATGATCTCAATTATGTCAGTAGCCGGTGTGTTTGTGTTAAGTGCAGGCCAGATTGACCTGACAGTTGGTTCTAACACAGCAATGAGTGCCATGTTAGTGGCTCTGGTTTTAAAGTCTACCAACAATATTTTCCTTGCTCTTATTGTTGCCCTGATTTTTGGTGTCGCAGTAGGTGTCATTAATGGTTTGCTTGTGACCAGATTAGGACTTCCTGCTTTCCTTGCTACTTTGGGAATGATGCAGGTGATCCGAGGTGCAGCAATGTGGATTACAAATACAGAGGCAGTGCCGATTTCAAATACAGTATTTAATACTATATTCGGTACAGGATTTGTGGGACCTATTTCTGTTCTGATCCTTTGGACTATTTTATTCTACATTTTAGGTTATATACTTTTCAACAGAACACCATTTGGAAAACATACTCTGGCAACAGGTGGAAATCAGATGGCTGCTCAGTATTCAGGAATAAAAGTACAGAGAATCAAGATGTATGTCTTTATGTTATCCGGAGCACTTTCTGCTTTTGCAGGTGTTCTGTATGCAGGACGTATGCAGTCAGGAAGATATTCCTTTGGTGACGGTGACGAAATGTCTGTAATCGCATCGGTTGTTCTCGGTGGAGCATCTATGGCAGGTGGAAGTGGTTCTATGATTGGAGCTCTTGCAGGATCTATTCTTATGGGAATGATCAGCAATGCTTTGATTCTTGCAAACCTCTCATCTGCACAGCAGAAGATGGTAAATGGTTTTATTATCATTGCAGCAGTTGCACTTAGCAACCTGGCGCAGAGAAAGAAATCAAATTAATTAAAGAAGATTTATAAAAGTAAAGATTTATAAAAGTAAAGATTGATATATGTGATTTGATATATGTGATTAAAATTAAAAATTAAAAAAATATTTATATTATGATGATTACGGAGGGTTAGATCATGAAAAAAATGAACATTGGTTTAATAGGCGCTGGTTTTATGGGAAAAGCACACATGGTAGCATTTTCAAACATGCCAAAACTTTTTACAGATGCACCATTTATCCCTGTATTTAAAACAGTATGCGACATTGTTCCTGAAATCGCAGAGGATTTCAAAGAAAGATATGGATTTGAAAAAGCATGTACAGACTGGATGGATATTATCAATGATCCTGAAATCGATATTGTAAGTGTTTGTACACCTAATAATGAACATGCAGCAGTTTCCATTGCAGCATTAAAAGCCGGAAAACATGTAATCTGTGAAAAACCGATTGCATCCACAACCGAAGATGCGAAAGCAATGGCTGAAGCAGCAGCAGAGGCAGCGAAAAAAGGTATAGTTTCCATGAATGGTTACCAGTACCGTCGTGTACCTGCAATTGATGAAGCGAAAAAGATCATTGAATCCGGAAGACTTGGCGAGCTGACAAATATCAGAACTCAGTATCTTCAGAGCTGGTCTGCAGACCCATCTTCTCCATTATCCTGGAGATTTGAAAAAGCAACTGCCGGAGCAGGAACACTTGGTGATATTGCTACACATGCATTGGATATTGCTCAGTATCTTGCAGGAAATATTTCTGAAGTTGTTTCTATTGTTAAAACATATATCACTGAACGTCCGGTACAGGAGGGCGGAGTTGACCTTCTTGGTACTGTAAAATTAGGACCGGATGCAAAGAGAAAACCGGTTGATGTTGACGACGAGGTAACAACACTTCTGAAATTTGAAAATGGAACTATCGGAAGCTGCGAAGCAACACGAATGGCATGGGGAAGAAACAACTATATTACATTAGAGGTTCATGGAACAAAGGGAAGCATTTCCTGGTGCTATGAACGTCTGAATGAGCTGAATGTATGCTATGGAATGGAAGATCAGGATGGAGAAAGAGGATTTAAAACAATCTACACAGGTCCTGCAAACCCACATGGCGATGTAACATGGAACATTCCGGGTATGAATATTGGATATGGTGAGTTAAAAGCAATTGAAATGTATGAATTTGGAAAAGCAATTGTGGAAGGATATCAGCCATCTACTAACTTTGGTGTTGGATACAGACTGGATCGAGTTTGTGATGCAATTCTTGAGTCCAATGAAACAGGTTCCTGGGTTAAAGTTAAATAAATGTGCGTAATTAAGTAGGAAAAACGCGATGATAAGAGTTGGAATAATCGGATATGGCTATATGGGCCAGTTCCATAAAAAAAAGATAGTTCAAAGTGGTCAGGCAAGAGTAGTTGCAATTCTTGATAAAGAACAAAGACGACGAGAAGAAGGTCTGTCTGATGGATATCATGTATATTCGGAAAAACAGCTGGAAACATTTTTCAAAGAAACTATGGATCTTGTCATCGTGGCAACTAAAATCGAAGAACGTGCATATTATGCCACTCAGGCAATGACTGCCGGTTTCCACGTTTTATGTGAGAAACCGGTGGCCATGAATATGAAAGAACTTGAAGAGATAATTGCTATATCTGATAAAACAGGAAAAAAATTCACAGTACATCAACCGAGACGCTTTGACAGAGATTATCTGATGTTAAAAGAAGTGATCGACAGCCATGTGATCGGTGATGTTCATACCATAGAGTCACGTGTTCATGGAGAAAGAGGAATCCTTTTCGGATGGCGTGGCAGAGAAAAATCCGGTGGAGGCTTATTGAACGATTGGGGAACACATTTGATCGACCAATATTTACAGTTGTTTCCGGAGGAAAAGGTGATTCGCATCGAATGCAGGCTGAGATCAATTCTTGTAGAAGATGTCGAAGATTATGTGGAATTAAATTTAACATTCTCAAATAATGTATATGCAAAAATCGTCTTGACAACATTTGCTTTATGTGAAATGCCGCGATGGTTTGCACTTGGCAACAGAGGAACTTTGCGTCTGGATGATATGACAGGAGAAAACGGAAGCATTGTTCGTCTGAAAACAGAAGTAGATGTTGAAGAGTTATCGAAAAGGGGAAGCGTTGCGCCCAGTCTGACGTTAGCACCTCTGGACAATCTTTATAAAGAGAAAATTCCTCTGCCAAATGAAGGCGATACGACTATGTGTTTCTGGAATAGTCTTATTGCTGCATTGAAGGGAGAAGGAGAGTTCCTGGTGAAAACGGAGGATACCATACGTCAAATGAAAATTCTGGAGGCAGCCAGGCTTTCAAGTGAGACAAATCAGAGTGTTGATGTAAATATTTGATGAAAGGAAATTGACTATGAAGTTTGGACTTTTAACAGCAATTCTTGAAGGTACAACATTTGAAGAAGCAGTTGACTTTGCAGCAGAGAATCAGCTGGAATGTCTTGAAGTTGCCTGCTGGCCAAATACAGGTGGGGCTAAGAGACGCTATGCTGGTGTATGTCATATTGATGCGGAAGCATTAACAGAAGAAAAAGCTAAAGAAATCATCCAGTACTGTAAAGAGAGAAATGTAGAGATTTCATCTCTGGGATACTATCCAAATACACTTGATCCGGATCTGGAAAAGAGAAAACAGTATATTGATCATATTTATGCATTGATAGATGCCAGCAGTATGTTAAATGTAAATATGGTTACAACATTTCTTGGAAGAGTACCGGACAAAAATGTTGAAGAAAACCTGGAAATTGTAAAAGAAGTATGGCCTCCGATCCTGGAATATGCGAAGGAAAAAGGCGTAAAAATCGCTATTGAAAACTGTCCTATGTGGTTTACTGCAGACGAATGGCCGGGAGGACAGAATCTGATGACTTCTCCGGAAAACTGGAGAAAAGTATTTGAAGTACTTCCGTACGATAATCTTGGCATAAATTATGATCCTTCTCATTTTGTATGGCAGCAGATTGATTACATTAAACCAATTTATGAGTTTAAAGATAAGATTTTCCATGTGCATTACAAAGATATCAAAATATACCAGGATAAATTAAATGATGTTGGTATTATGGCATATCCTTTGAAATACATGTCACCGAAATTATGTGGTCTTGGAGATGTTGACTGGGGCAAATATGTATCAGCATTAACAGACATTGGTTATCAGGGCTACAGTGTAATTGAAGTAGAAGATAAGGCTTTTGAAGGCAGTCTTGATAATGCTAAAAAAGCAGTGAAGCTGTCAGCAAAATATTTAAGAAATTTCGTTGGTTGATTTCGCAGCCGGACGGAAAGGAGAATAAAAATGGATCAGAATAATGCAAGTCCTAAAAAAATGAATGTCGGTTTGATTGGTGCAGGATTTATGGCTAAAGCTCATTCCATTGCATATGCTGGTATGCCTATGTTTTTCTGGCCGGCACCAATCATTCCGGTCAAAAAGATGATCGTTGATATGAATGAAGCAATTGCCAGAGAAGCTAAAGATAAGTTTGCTTTTGAATCTTATTCTACAGATTGGCATGATGTTGTAAATAATCCGGAGATTGATGTTGTGGATATCTGCACTCCGAATAATGTTCATGCTGAAATTGCAATTGCAGCTGCAAAGGCAGGAAAACATATTATCTGTGAAAAACCACTGGCATTAACTGTTGATCAGGCCAGAGAAATGTATCTTACTGCAAAAGAAAATAATATTAAAACATTAGTAGCTTTCAACTATCGAAAAACACCGGCTGTTCAGCTGGCTAAAAAATATATTGAAGAAGGCGCTATTGGTGAGATCCTTGATTTCAGAGGAACTTATTTACAGGATTGGTCAGCTGATCCGGAATCTCCGCTGTCCTGGAGATTCCAGAAGAATATTTGCGGAAGCGGAGCTCTTGGTGATATAGGAACTCATGTGGTAGATATGCTGAGATTTCTGGTAGGAGACTTTAAAAAGGTAAATGCAAGAACAGCAACCTATATTCCGGAACGTCCGGTTCAGAGCGGACTTACCGATAGTCTTGGAAATGCACGTCTTAACAAGGATACACCGAAAAAAGCAGTAGATGTAGATGATCAGTGTATGTTTATGATCGAATGTGAAAATGGAGCCTTTGGAAGCATTGAAGCAACAAGAAATGCATGGGGAAGAAATAATTATATTACATTTGAAATCCATGGAACATTAGGCTCTTTATATTTCAATTATGAACGTCGAGATGAGCTGCAGGTATGCTTTGCCAGTGATCCGGACGATTGTCGAGGATTCAGAACGATCTATACAGGACCAAATCATCCATATGGAAATGGACTGTGGCCAATTCCTGCTCTTGGTATTGGTTATACAGAAACTAAAATTGTGGAATGTTATGATTTCTTCAATGCTATTGCAAACGATACACAGGCAAGCCCGAATTTTGAAGATGGATATGAAATAGAACTGATTTCAGATGCAATCCTTAAATCAGCACAAACTCATACATGGGTAGATGTTCATTAATCGTTACTGTTCACTCCGTTCTCAGTAACATAGCCAAAATTCATTCCAGTTTGCCTGCGGCAATGAAATTTTAGCTTGTATGTCTCGGGATAGTGGTGTGTAAACAGCAGCTTGACTGGTTTCAGTATTTCTGCGAAGACCGAAAAAAGAATTGTAAGACTTGTCTTTTAGTGTTAGTATAAGAATAGTCTTAGAGCGTGTTTGAAAAATCATTCCCACAAATTATGACGCGCATCTTGCGGAAAGCATTTTTCAAACACGCTCTAGGCTTGGAAAAAAGTTATAATAAGGTATAGTCTTTGAGGTCAAAAATCAGATAAAGGTTTCTGACCTTTTTTGTTTAATGAGGGATTATAAAATATGGAGACATTTTTTACAAAGGACAAAAATTTTTATAAGGTGTTTTTCAGGTTAATGTTGGTTGTGGCGCTGCAGAATCTGGTGGCATATAGTGTGAATATGCTGGATAATATGATGCTTGGAAGCTATGATCAGAATGCACTTTCCGGGGCAGCTACTGTGAATCAGATCTTCTTTGTTGTAAATCAGCTTGCCATTGCAATCGGAAATGCCCTGATCGTAATGAGTTCCCAGTACTGGGGAAAAAAAGATACATATGCGATCAGGAAACTGACAGGAATTGTACTGATATTCAGTCTGCTGGCAGCGATGATCATCCTTGCTATATGCTCGGCATTTCCGGAACAATTGCTTGGCCTGTTCACAACATCACCGGACATTATCATGGAAGGTCAGACTTATCTTAAGATATTGAAATGGACGTTTGTCTTATTTCTGATCAGCAATCTTCTGATCTCCATGCTGAGAAGTGTGGAGACAGTACAGATTTCATTTGTTGTTTCTGTGATATCTCTGATCGTAAACGGCGGAATTAATTATACATTGATCTTCGGGCATTTTGGATTTCCGGAAATGGGGATTAAAGGTGCTGCAATAGGAACACTGACAGCCAGAAGCCTGGAGTTTCTGATCGTTCTGTTTTATGTGGTAAAGATTGATAAGAAAGTCCGGGTATTTGATGGTGGCTTATTAAGAGGAACATTCACAGCTGAGAACAGAAAACTGTGCAGGGATTTTATTAAAGTATCCACCCCTGTCATCCTTTCCGGACTGGTCTGGGCAATTTCAATCCCTATGCAGACTGCAATACTGGGACATCTTTCATCAGATGCGATTGCAGCAAATTCCGTAGCAACAACGTTCTTTCAGTATTTAAAAGTAATAGTAGTAGCAATCGCTTCTGCTTCTTCTGTAGTGATCGGAAAGTCTATCGGTCAGGGCGACAGAAATGAAGTGAAGGCTGTTGGACGGACGTTGTCAGTGATCGATATTTCCATAGGAATTATACTGGCAATAGTTTTGCTTATTTTGAGAAAACCGTTGCTGTCTATGTATAATCTCACAGAAGAGGCAACAATCCTTGCAGACCATCTGATGATAGTCATGAGTGTGGTCATGGTGGGAATGTCTTATCAGATGCCGGTTTCTGTAGGTGTTATTCAGGGCGGCGGAGATACAAAATTCCAGATGTATATGAATCTGATCTCAACATGGGGAATTGTAATGCCCCTGTCTTTCCTGGCTGCGTTTGTATGGAAACTGCCGGTGGAATGGGTAGTTGTAGCTGTCCAGTCGGATCAGCTGTTTAAATGTGTGCCTGTGTTCCTGAGATTCAGAAGTTATAAATGGATCAGGAAGCTGACTTGATAAGAACTGATTAAAGAATCATCATTTATTCAACCGAATCAAGTAAGTCCCCTGCTTCAATTGCGAATATCCGCTTGACTTAAGTGCAAAATATCTAAGAAACTTTGTAGGTTAAGAAAACAGTTATCTATTTGACAGACCGTTTTACCGGTCATAACAGAGTTTGAAAGAAAAGGAGAAAAATAATCATGAAGAGAAAAACATTAGCGATTTTAACAGCAGCTGCAATGGCAGCAGGAAGTCTTAGCGCAGGCGTATGCGTATATGCAGCAGATGACGCCACACATATTTATGTACTGACAGCACCGGAAGACCACGGATGGACAGGTTCTGTTGCAACTTTTGCGAAAGAGAAAGTGGAAGAAGTAAACAACGACGGCAAATATACCGCAGAACTGATCACATCTGCAAATGCAGCAGAGCAGATTGTTAATATCGAAGATATCGTAGCTTCTGGAGAAGACAATATTGCAGTTGTTATCCAGCCAATCGATGACACAGTTCAGTCTGCAATCCAGCAGTTAGTAGACGCAGAAATCCCTTATGTTGCATTTGACCGTATCATTGACGGCGTTTCCTCAAGTGCAGTTTCCAATGTAAAAGGTGACAATGAGGGAATCGGAGCTGCCGCAGCAGCATACTTTGTATCCGAAGGAATGACACCGGGCGAAGCAGTTTATGTATATGAGGGAGACACTTCTTCTGTAACCTCTCTTCGTGACAGTGGTTTCACAGAATACCTGACAGGTGAACTGGAATACGACGGTGAAACAATCGCAGATGACAAGAAATGGACAGAGGATGATTTAAAATCCATCACCTATTCCGGAGCAATGAACTGGAGCCGTTCTGATACAAAGACTTCTTTTGAATCTCTTCTTGGTGACAGTGCAAATGCTGATATTAAATGGTTCTATGCAGAAGATGATGAACTTGCAATGGGAATCCTGGAAGCACTTCAGGGTGGCGGAATCGATGACGCTACGAAAGAAGCGTTCCTTGGAAACAAACCATACATTACAGGATGCGGCGGACTTGACGAACTGTATGCAGTAATGAGAGGTGAAAGTTTCCAGGATATCGCAGAGCAGTGCGGTGGAATTGTTTCCGTAACTTACAGCCCTGCAATGATCCAGACTGCAATTCAGGATATGGTAGATCACCTTGACGGTGAAGAAGTAGAGCAGGATCATGTCATCGCATGCGAGATCGTAAATTCTGACAATGTAAAGGATTATCCATCATTCTAAAACAACAGATTGATGATATCATAAAACCCAAGTCATATTTTTTAACACAGTGGGGCCGTCCCTTAATCGCCCTTAATGGGACGGTCCCATATAGTCGTTTACAGTTGCTTATTATTCATTGAGGGGTGAAGGAGGAAAAAATGAGCCTATTGTGCATGAAGGATATCTGCAAATCATTTAACGGGATCCCCGTCCTGAAGCAGGTACAGCTGACGATAGAAAAAGGGGAAGTCCATGCGCTGCTGGGAGAAAATGGTGCCGGAAAATCAACGTTAATGAACATTCTTGCCGGTGTCTTTCCGGCAGACAGCGGCGAAGTTGAATTTAATGAAAAAAAGATAAGAAAAATGACGATCCAGCAGTCCGAAAAACTTGGAATTGCATTCGTTCACCAGGAACTGAACCTGTTCAATGACCTGAAAGTCTATGAGAACATTTTTCTTATGAAAGAATACAAAAAGAAAACCGGGGCACTGGACAAGAAGCGGATGATCCGGGAAACACAGCAGCTCTTTACAGAACTCGGAGTGGAGATTGAACCGGAAGAAAAGGTTGAAAATCTGAAGACCAGCCAGAAACAGCTGCTGGAGATTTCCAAGGCACTGTTTTTTCAGGCAAAATTGTTGATCCTGGATGAGCCGACTACTTCACTGAATAATGATGAGGTAGAGCACCTGTTCCAGATTATTCGCCGTCTGAAAGAGAAAGGCACAGCATTTATATTTATTTCCCATAAGATGCCGGAAATTTTCCGGATTGCTGACCGATATACAGTATTGCGAAACGGTGAGTTTATAAAAAGCGGAAAGCTCTCAGAAATTACACAGGAAGAGGTAACTGGTCTGATGGTTGGAGAGAAGTTTTCACATCAGGAGGTTTACCAGAAAAGGGAGCTGGGAGAAAATGTTCTGGAGTTAAATGGACTGTCCGGACATGGATTTTCCAATGTAAATCTTACAGTAAAAAAAGGCAGTATTGTAGGTCTGACAGGACTGCAGGGATCAGGAAGCAGCGAACTGCTTCAGGGACTTTTCGGAGCAGTAACGGTGACAGGTGGAACTTTGAAAGTTTCTGGAAAAGAATGCAGAATACATAGTATTCAGGGAGCGATGAAAGCAGGAATTGCCATGCTGGCTTCTAACCGAAAAGAGAATTCCGTAATCCCGGATATGAGCATTCTGGAAAATATGTATCTTTCAGAACAGGTTCTGTCTGCCCGACAACCACTAATCTCTGCCGGAAGAGAAAGAGAGCGTTATGAGAAATACAAAAAGCTGCTTTCCATAAAAGCCGCAGATCCCAAGGATCCGATCACGTCATTAAGCGGTGGAAACCAGCAAAAAGTTTTTCTTGCCCGCTGGTTAAATACAGAGGCAGGTATTCTCCTGTTGGACAATCCGACACAGGGAATCGACGTAGGAGCCAAAGCAGAAATCTATAAACTGATTCTGAAACTGGCAGATGCCGGAAAAACAATCCTGATCAACACACTGGAAATCCCGGAACTTGCCAAAGTGGCAGACTGCTGTGCTGTATTTTATGAAGGGACGATTATAAAGATGTTGCAGCACGAAGAAATTGATGAAAAAACAGTAATGCTGTATTCCACAAATGCAGCGCAGAAGGGAGAATCATAATGAACAAGAAAAAATCAGCTTCTGCAGGAATCATGAGCTTCTGCGGAGAATACAGTTATATTTTGGTATTTATTGCAATCTTTATCGTATATGCTTTTACATCCAGCGGACTTACCTGGAGCGGAGTTATGAATGTATTCCGCCATTCCGCAGTTATCGGAATTATCGGAATTGGTATGGGACTGGTCTGCCTGACAGGAGAGATTGATCTGTCTGTAGGCGCCATGCTGGCACTGGACGGTGGATTTTCTGTTATTATTTTTAACATGACAGACAGTATCCTGCTGACATTTTTATTCGCGATCGTGTTTGGTGCATTCTGCGGTCTGGTAAACGGAGTGATGGTAGGTCTGGTGGAAATGCCGGCATTTATCGTAACTCTGGCAACTATGCTGATGTACCGTTCTTTTGCACAGTATTTCTGCCAGCATGTGGATAAAGTACTCATTGGAAATGGAAGTTCTGTGTATAAGATGGCATCTGACAAGAGCTCTTATCAGATGCTCTACAACATGGGAAATGGAAAAGCAGCCAGCATCCCGTATGTGGGAATTGTTCTGATCGTGCTGACTATCCTGTTTGTATTTGTTACTACAAGTACCAAATATGGCAAGAAAGTCTATGCAGTAGGAAGCAACCTCAAAGGTGCGAGAATGGCAGGCATCAATGTTGCGGCCATGAAGATCTCTGTATTTGCAATCTGTGGTGCACTGGTAGGTGTAGCAGCATTTCTCTGGATTGCCATGAACGCATCCTGCGACCCGGCAACAACAGGAACCAGCTATGAGATGTACGCCATCGCAGCAGTTGTTCTCGGCGGCATCAGCATGTCCGGTGGAAAAGGAAGATGCCTGGGGATCCTGTTTGGAGCGATGTCCTATACAGTTATCGATAAGATTATTGTCAGCCTGAAGATGGACTCCCTGATCAATAATGCAATCAAGGGAATGATACTGCTGATCGTGATCATGATCCAGGTGGCAGGACCAAAGATCCGTGGGAAACTTAAATAAAATTATATCCAGAAAGAACATAGATAAATATAAATCAGAAAATGAAAGGAACAGTAGAAGTACTGCATAACCCAGATTCTGGAAGCAATTTATAAGGCTTCTGAAACAAATACAACAATTAAATTTGAATAAAAAGGAGAGACTATGCACATCACACGTGCATAGCCTCAATCCATTCTTTCTCCCTGAATCCGGTAAGTACAAAGTCATCCCCGATTACCAGCGGTCGTTTCACCAGCATTCCGTCTGTGGCAAGAAGCTTCAGCTGTTCATCTTCAGACATATCTTTTAACTTATCTTTCAATCCCATTTCCTTATAGAGCATCCCACTTGTATTAAAGAATTTCTTCAGTGGAAGACCACTTTTGGTGTACCATTCTTTTAATTCTTCATAGGTAGGATTTTCTTCTTTAATAGCCCGTTCTTCATAACTGATATTGTGTTCATCCAGCCATTTCAGAGCTTTCATGCAGGTACTGCATTTGCGGTAAACTAAAACTTTCATAGATATTCTCCTCGTATAGATTTATCGTGACTATTTACAGGCAATTATTTCCTCTATTATTGTTCCAGATAGATATATCATAAATTGTAAAGGGCGATTTTGCAAGAGAATGTTATGGAAGAATTGTAAGGTTCAGGTTTTCATGTTAATATGTTCATATACAAAAGAAAAAACAGTCCCAGTTCCCCGGAGAGGAGAAATCATGCGTGATGAGACGAAGATGGACGTATATACGTCTGGAGTGACTGGCGCAGAGTATGATGCAGGAATGAAACAGCTTATGAGTAATAAGGAGATTATCGTTCCCATTTTGCAGATGACGGTGCCAGAGTTTAAAACGTGCTCACAGGAAGAAATTCTACAGTGCTTAGACATTTCTTCTATTACAAAAGATGATTTCGTAAGTGATATACCAAATGTAGAAAAGGATCTGAGATTAACAAAAGAAGACAGTGAACTCTCATCTCTTGTGGAGAAACTGGTGAGGTTTGATATTCGGTTTAAAATAATAAATCCAAAGTTATCTACAGAGAAAATAAGAGTGAATTTACATATTGATATGGAAGCGCAGAAAAGCTACCGTCCAAGTAATCCGTCATACCCTATATTAAAACGTGCAGTATATTATGTGGCCAGAGACCTTTCATCTCAGTTAAGTACTATTACGCAGACTACAGATTATTCAAAGTTGGAAAAATGTTATTCCATATGGATCTGTGCGGAGGATGTGCCAAAGAAACTGCAGAATACATTGACGGAATACTCTTTTTCGAAGAAGGATATTATAGGGGTAGCAGATGAACCTGAGGAGGATTATGATCTCTTAACAGTAATTATAATCCGACTGGGAAAAGAAGCAGAAGAAAAAGGAATATTTGATTATCTGAAAGGGCTTTTTACTGGTGATATAAAGAGAATACAAAGATATTCACATATAGAATGGTCAGAACCATTTCAGGAGGAGGCGAGCAAAATGACAGGATTTGGAGATATGATTTATGAAAGAGGAATACAGCAAGGAATGCAACAGGGAATGCAACAAGGAATACAGCAAGGCCGTCATGAGGGAATGATTCTGGGGGCTCTCATGAGTGGAAAAACTCCAGAAGAAGTTTCGAAGATGTTGAACTTGCCTCTGGAAGAAATAAAAAAAGTTCAGGAACAGCAGATGACTGTGAACAAGTAGTGAAAGTAAATTACAGATATAAAATTAATTGGGAACTGGGAGCATTAATCAAGCTAATCATAAAAGAGGCTATGCACATTATACGTGCATAGCTCCTTTTGCGTTGGTATTTATGCATTGCGAATATCTGCCTGAAATCAATTTTCTGATTTTAATGCGTCTTCCAGGAATTTCACCGCATCTCTGACACAGTCATCACAGGAGCGGATTACCTTTCCGGTTTCCACACCCTTTAAGTCTTTACATATTACAGTTCCATTCTGCTGTTTAAACTGATTCATGACAGAGCGGACAGTCTGAGAGGTTCCTGCTTTGTCCTGGTTAATAAGTCCAGCTACAACTGCAGCACCGGAGATTGCTCCGCATGTACCGGCCATAGTGCCAAGACCTGCACCGAATCCCTGTGTGATCTTTTTGAGTGTATCCTCATCCATAGATGCCTCTTTACAGAAAGAACAGGCCACAGCCTGTGCACAGTTATAGCCGTTATGTTTCTTTTCTACTGCTTTTTCACATCTTAAATTTTCCATATATAAAATCCTCCTGTGTATAAATTTTAACCGAATCAAGTAAGTCCCCTGCTTGACTTGCGAAAAGTAATAAGCAGTGGGTGGGGACTTGAAGATATAGTTTATGATAGCACCTTGAACCTGTTTTTACAACCTTCACAAAAATTTTCAATTTACAAAGATTTTACTTTAGCGTGGTTTTACATTTAACTTTGGATTTCTATAATAGCACTTGTAAATGAGGCAACAAGTTATAAAACATAAAGATATTAAAAAGGAAATGAGCCTTTCACTTTATATTAAAAACATGGCTCATGGGAAGAGGAGAAAATTATCATGAAGAAAAAAATCGCAACAATCCTTACAGCAGCAGTTATCGGAGCAACAGCTTTCACAACAATCGTAAGTGCAGCAAGCGGAGACATCACAGTTGTATCCCGTGAGGATGGTTCCGGTACACGTGGAGCATTCGTAGAACTGTTTGGAATTGAAGAAGAAAAAGACGGTGAGAAAGTAGATATGACTACAGATGAAGCAAGTGTAACAAACAGCACATCTGTTATGATGACAACTGTTGCAGGTGATGAAAATGCAATCGGTTATATCTCACTTGGTTCTCTGGATGATACAGTAAAGGCAGTTAAGATCGACGGCGTAGAAGCTACTGTAGATAATGTTTCCAATGATTCTTACAAGATCGCACGTCCATTCAACATCCTTACATCTGATAAAGAAAGCGATGCAGCAAAGGATTTTGTAAACTACATTATGAGCTCTGACGGACAGAAGATCGTAGAGGACAACGGTTATATCAAAGAAGCAGCAGATGCTAAGGCTTATGAAGCAGCAGACGGAGTTTCCGGTAAAGTAGTAGTTGCAGGTTCTTCTTCAGTAACACCGGTTATGGAGAAACTTGCAGAAGGCTATGAAGCAGTAAACAAAGACGTAACTGTAGAAGTTCAGCAGAGTGATTCCACAACAGGTGTAAACATGGCAGCAGAAGGAACAGTAGATATCGGTATGGCATCCCGTGACCTGAAGGATGAAGAGAAAGACCTTGGTCTTACAGCTACAGTTATCGCAAGAGATGGTATCGCAGTCATCGTAAACAAAGACAATGATGTTGATGAACTTACAAGCGATCAGGTAAAGGCTGTATACACAGGCGAGACTACTACATGGGAAGACCTTGCTAAATAATATGATCATATCAGGGTACAAAGGTCAAAAAGCCGTTCGTGCTTGCACGACAAGGCGTTTGAACCTGGGACCCGCCAAACATTAGGAAGTAGCGATTTAGTTTCAGAGCAGTTCGCCTGTGAATGAAATAATACAGCAGGCGGGCTGTTTGTATGTCGAAAATCATATTTTAAGAATTACTGTAGAAGTGACAGGTTATGATTTTTGATACAGGGAAAGAAAGGTGTAATGAATGAACCACTTTAAAGAAAAAGCAATGAAATGTGTATTTCTGATCGCAGCCTGTACTTCAGTGCTGGCAGTGTTTCTGATCTGTGCATTTCTGTTTGCAAATGGTGTCCCGGCTATCGGGAAAATCGGCCCGCTGAAGTTCCTGCTGGGAACGAAGTGGAAGCCGTCAAATGATATTTTTGGAATCCTTCCAATGATCGTAGCAAGTATTTATGTAACTGCAGGTGCCATTCTCCTGGGTGTGCCGATTGCACTCTTTACTTCTGTTTTTATGGCACGTTACTGCCCGAAGAAAATTTACAGACCATTGAAATCAGGAATTGAACTGATGGCAGGTGTACCTTCTATTGTATATGGTTTCTTTGGCCTGATTCTTATTGTTCCTCTGATCAGACAGATTTTCGGCGGAACAGGAACCAGTATGCTGGCAGCCTGTGTTCTGCTTGGAATGATGATCCTGCCGACTATCATCGGAGTTACGGAATCTGCGATCCGCAGCGTACCTGAGAGTTATTACGAAGGTTCACTGGCACTGGGAGCAACCAAGGAGAGAAGCATCTTTTTTGTCATGCTTCCGGCAGCAAAATCAGGTATTCTGGCAGCTGTAGTGCTTGGAATCGGTCGTGCGATCGGTGAGACAATGGCAGTTGTAATGGTTGCAGGTAACCAGCCGAGAATGCCACAGGGAATCCTGAAAGGTGTCCGTACAATGACTGCAAATATCGTCACTGAGATGGGTTATGCAACAGGTCTTCACAGAGAAGCTCTGATTGCAACAGCAGTTGTGTTATTTATCTTTATCCTTATCATTAACCTGAGTCTTTCTTTACTGAACAGGAGGGCAGAACATGCAAATTGATACAGCAGCGGCAATTGATTTATCTAAAGAAAAAAAGCAGAATGAGTCTTCTTTCTCAGATCAGATGAAGGCATACATTAAGCATCCGGGATCAGGTGTTCTTGCATTGCTTACCCTTTTAGGTGCAGTCCTGACATTTGCATTACTGTTCTTCCTGATCGGATATATTCTGGTCAAGGGCGTACCGTATCTGTCAACAGACTTGTTCAGTTTAACTTATAATTCAGAGAATCTTTCCTTACTTCCTTCTCTGATCAACACATTCATCCTGACGGTTGTTTCACTTGTAATCGCAGCACCGCTGGGAATCTTTGCAGCCATCTATCTGGTAGAATATGCGAAAAAAGGAAGTAAGCTTGTAAATGTGATCCGTATTACAGCAGAAACACTTTCAGGAATTCCTTCTATTGTATATGGCCTTTTCGGTATGCTGTTTTTCGTAACAGCACTGCATTGGGGACTTTCTCTTCTGTCCGGTGCTTTCACACTGGTAATCATGATTCTTCCTCTGATCATGCGTACTGCGGAAGAAGCCCTGAAATCTGTTCCTGATTCTTATCGTGAAGCCAGCTTTGGACTGGGAGCAGGGAAACTTCGTACCATCTTCACCATTGTTCTGCCATCAGCAGTACCTGGTATTCTGGCAGGTGTGATCCTGGCCATCGGACGTGTGATCGGCGAAACAGCAGCCCTGATTTATACAGCAGGTACAGTTGCAGAGGTACCGAAGAACCTGATGGGTTCCGGACGTACTCTGGCACTTCATATGTATGTGCTGTCAGGTGAGGGCCTTCATATGAATCAGGCATCTGCGACAGCAGTTGTTATTCTGGCATTTGTTCTTGTAATTAATTTCCTGTCCGGAGCAGTTGCCAAACGAATTGCGAAAGGATAAGAAAAATGAGTGGGAATGAAAAAATAACAGTTGAAAATATGAACTTGCATTACGGAAAATTCCATGCGCTAAAGAATATAAACATGGCAATTCCGGAGAAAGAAATCACAGCTTTTATCGGACCGAGTGGCTGCGGTAAATCTACACTTCTGAAATCTTTAAACCGTATGAATGACCTTGTTGAGGGATGTGTGATCACCGGTAAGGTACAGCTTGACGGTGAAGATATTTACGGAGATATGGATGTGAATCTCCTGAGAAAAAGAGTGGGAATGGTATTCCAGAAGCCTAATCCTTTCCCTATGAGCATTTATGATAACATTGCATATGGACCGAGAACCCATGGAATCCGTTCCAAGTCTAAGCTGGACGATATTGTAGAAAAATCTCTCCGCGATGCGGCAATCTGGGATGAAGTAAAAGACAGATTAAAGAAAAGCGCACTGGGTATGTCCGGTGGTCAGCAACAGAGACTTTGCATTGCCAGAGCACTGGCAGTTCAGCCGGAGGTACTTCTGATGGATGAGCCTACATCCGCACTTGACCCTATCTCAACTTCCAAGATTGAGGAGCTGGCGATGGAGTTAAAGAAGGATTATACCATTGTTATGGTAACTCATAATATGCAGCAGGCTACACGTATTTCTGATAAAACAGCTTTCTTCCTTCTGGGAGAAGTAGTTGAGTTTGATGATACTGATAAACTGTTCTCTATGCCTTCTGACAAGCGTACAGAGGATTACATTACAGGAAGGTTTGGTTGATTATGTCAAAGTATTTCGAAAGACAACTGGAGGAACTGCACGTTCAGCTTATCACACTGGGAAGCTATTGTGAGAAAGCAATTTCATTCTCTGCAAAAGCAATCCAGAAGGTACAGAATGAAGAGATTGCCCGCCAGGTTTTTGAGACGGACAGAGATATTGATGCCAAAGAAAGAGAGATTGAGAATCTGTGCCTGAGTCTTCTGCTTCATCAGCACCCGGTTGCAAGAGATTTAAGAGAGATATCTGCAGCATTGAAGATGGTTTCTGATATGGAACGTATCGGGGACCAGGCAGCAGATATTGCAGATCTGTCTTTATATGTTGCAAAGAATACCACTGCGATCCCGGAGACTATCACACAGATGGCGGAAGATACTGTGCGTATGGTAACTGAGAGCGTGGATGCTTTTGTAAAGAGTGATCTGGAGCTGTGCAGAAATGTCATTGACAGAGATGATGTGGTGGATGATGCGTTTAACGAGATCAAAGAGAAGCTTGCAGATATGATTTACGGAGGAAATCTGGATGTCAAGACAGGGCTGGATCTTCTTATGACTGCAAAGTACTTTGAACGTATCGGTGATCACGCAGTGAATATTGCTGAATGGGTAGAATATTCCATCACAGGACAGCACAGAAATAATGAGCATCAGGATTATCTGAATAATTAATTGAACAGAGAAAGTTTCTGATTTTGAATATAATTATTTGGAAGCAGGGCTTTTTATATCCGCAGGCGGGAACCGTTTGCGGATATTTGAGTTATTATATATCTCAGTCGGAGACCGATTTCTGACTGAGATAAACGCTCCGTAAGGATGCGCAGCGATATCTGCCTGAGGTATTAAATAAAAAGGGGAAGTGAAGAGAAGTGACAAAAAAAATCTTTAAATCTATAATGTTTGTATGTGCATTGGTTCTGGCTGTGGGACTGGCTGCTGTAATGGGAATCCTTTACAGCAATTTTGACGGACAGATGCGGAAAGAACTGTCTAAGGAAGCTGCTTATCTGGCATATGGTGTGGAGCAGCAGGGCGTGGATTATCTTAAAAATATTAAGGATAAAAGTGCAAGAATTACTTATATTGATCAGGATGGAACAGTACTGTTTGATAATGAAGCAGATGTTTCTGAGATGAAGAATCACAGTGACAGAACTGAGTTTCAGAAGGCAGAGAAATATGGTGCAGGAGAATCTTCAAGATATTCGGATACACTTTCTGAGAAAACCATTTATTATGCACTGCGTCTGAAAGATGGTACGGTACTGAGAGTTTCCGGTACACAGGATTCGGTGCTGGCACTGGTTGAAAATCTTATATTTCCTTTATGTGGGCTTTTATGTCTGATGCTGATCTTATCAGGAATTATGGCATCTGCAATATCAAAACGAATAGTGAAACCAATCAATGAGCTGGATCTTGAAAGTCCGGAAGAAAATCGGATTTATGAGGAACTTTCTCCTCTCTTAAGTAAGATACACAGACAGAACCGGGAAATTCAGAATCAACTGGAACTGGCGAAACAGCAGCAGGAAGAGTTCGCTCTTATCACAGAGAATATGCAGGAAGGGTTGATCGTGATTGATAAATATACGATGATCCTTTCTGCAAATTCCAGTGCATGGAATCTGTTTCATATGGACAGGGTGTGTCAGGGAGAAAGTGTTTATTGTCTGGATCGCGAGGAAGAATTCAGACATGCCATTGAGCAGGTGCTTAGTGGAGAACATACGGAACTGGTACTGAAATTAAATGGAAGTGATATTCAGCTGATCGCTAATCCTGTTATACGGGATAAGAAAACCGAAGGTGCGGTAGTGTTGCTTGTCAATGTAACGGAAAAGCTTGAGAGAGAAAGTCTGCGAAGAGAATTTTCCGCAAATGTCTCTCATGAGCTGAAGACACCGCTGACTTCTATTTCAGGATTTGCGGAGATTATGCAGGGTGGTCTGGTGAAGAATGAGGATATTCCAAAGTTTGCGGGGCGTATCTATAAAGAATCTCAGAGACTGCTTCAGTTGGTTGAGGATGTAATCCAGATTTCCCAGCTTGATGAGGAGAAGACTTCTTATGTATGGGAGCCTGTGGATGTTTATCAGGTTTGTAAAAATGCATTTGAGAGTCTGAAGGAGAAGGCGAAGAGGCTGAATGTGCATCTTTATATCTGTGGGGAACGTATGAAGATGGAGGCAGTTCGTACACTTCTGGAAGAGGCAATTTATAATGTCTGCGATAATGCGATTAAGTATAACCGGAATGACGGAAGCGTGAGTGTTTTTCTGACACAAACTGCGCAGGAGATTCAGATTGTGGTAAAAGATACAGGTGTGGGTATTCCAAAGGAAGACCAGGACAGAGTGTTTGAGAGGTTTTACAGGGTGGATAAGAGTCACTCTAAGGAAATTGGGGGTACAGGACTTGGGCTTTCGATTGTGAAACATGCAGTTGGGGCTCTGAAGGGAAGTGTTATACTGAGAAGTGAAGAAGGAAATGGAACGGAAATTTGTATGAAGTTTCCTAAGGTGCATAAAGAATAATTGGATATTACTAGGGGGACGCGCGAAGCAGCATCTCTCTGTGAGTTCAGTTCCGGAGGCTAAGTAACTCTAAGGTTTGAAAAATCCGCTAAAAACATGAAGAAAAATGCAAAACTCGCTTCGTTGCAAACTTCGCTCAAACACGTTGCTATTTTTCTTCATAACGCGGATTCCCCAAACCTAAGAGTTACTAAGCCCCCTCCAAATTCACCCACAGAGAGATGCTGCTTCGCGCTGGAAACTGGCTGTGATAGTTTTTTTGCACAAAGGATGTTATCTGTTTCAAAGGTGGGACAGGTAGGGTCCTTTTTTGATTTGGTGGATTATTTTAATGGGAATATTTAGTGTTTTCAATGGGGGAGTTTTCTGATAAGATGAAGATTGAAAATTGTTGGAAAACGGTCATTGGGAGAGCTGCTGAGAGAGATGTTTTGAGAGTGAGTTGAGATGGCTTTTGTGGAGAAAGGAAATAGATATTATGAATAGTTATAAGCTGGATTTGGAGAAGTATGCTACATTGGCGAGACAGGCTGTGGCCGAGGGGTGTGTGCTGCTGGAGAATGAGGGGCAGGCGCTTCCGTTGAGAGATGGGGAGAGGGTTGCTGTTTTTGGGCGTATGGCGTTTCATTATTATAAGAGTGGTCTGGGCTCTGGTGGTTTGGTGAATACGAGGTATGTCGTGGGGATTCTGGATGCTTTGAAGGAGTGTGAAGGGATTCATCTGGATGAGAAGCTGATGGGGATTTATGAGGATTGGATTATGGAGAATCCTTATGATGAAGGTCAGGGCTGGGGGCGTGTGCCTTGGTGTCAGAAGGAGATGGATGTGACGGAGGAGATGCTTGACTGTGCGCGCAGGGATGATGTTTCTTTGGTTGTTATTGGCAGAACTGCGGGTGAGGATCAGGATAATAATGCGAAGGCTGGCAGTTATTGTCTGACGGAGACGGAGGAGGATATGATCCGCCGTGTCTGTGAGGTGAGTGAGCGTACGGCTGTTGTGCTTAATGTTGGTAATATTATTGATATGAGCTGGGTGGAAAAGTATCGCCCGCAGGCTGTTTTGTATGTATGGCAGGGCGGACAGGAAGGTGGCAATGGTGTTGCTGATGTGCTGACTGGTAAGGTTTGTGCGTGTGGTAAGCTGACGGATACGATTGCCGCTGATATCAATGATTATCCGTCTACTGTGAATTTCGGGGACCCGTTTAAGAATTATTATAAGGAAGATATTTATGTCGGATATCGTTATTTTGAGACGTTTGCGAGGGATAAGGTGCTTTATCCGTTTGGATATGGGTTGTCTTATACAACTTTTGAGATGAAGGCGGAGGTTCTTAAGAATACCGGGGATGAGATTACAGTGTCTGCGACGGTTTCTAATACCGGTGAGGTAAGGGGGAAAGAGGTTGTTCAGGTTTATGTGAAGGTTCCGCAGGGGAAACTGGGAAATCCGGCGAGAAAGCTGATTGGGTTTGCGAAGACGAAGGAGCTGGCACCTGGAGAGCAGGAAGAGGTTTGTATTGTTATTCAGAAGTATGATATGGCTTCTTATGATGACAGTGGTGTGACAGGGCATAAGTCTTGTTATGTTCTGGAAGAGGGATGTTATGAGGTTTTTGTCGGCAGTGATGTGAGAAGTGCGGTGTCTGTCGGATGTTATGAGGAAGAGTTCCGGGTGATTGAGGAGCTTGAGGAGGCTTATGCGCCGGCTGAGAAGTTTCAGAGGATGAAGGCTGTTTTATTGCCGGATGGGACTTATCAGGCGGTGACTGAGGAGGTGCCGGTTCGTACTGTTGATCCGCAGGAGCGCAGAGCGAATGAGATGCCAGAAACATTGGATTATACAGGGGATAAGGGATATAAGCTGGTGGATGTGCTGGATAAGAAGGTTTCCATGGAGGAGTTTATTGCACAGATCAGTGAAGAAGATCTGATCGCGATATTCCGTGGTGAGGGTATGTGCAGCCCGAAGGTTACTGCGGGAACGGCGGCTGCTTTTGGCGGAGTGACAGATGGTCTGACTGCGCTTGGAATTCCGGTTGGCTGTTGTTCGGATGGTCCGTCCGGTATCCGTATGGACTGTGGTACGAAGGCGTTTTCTCTGCCGAATGGAACTTCTTTTGGCTGTACTTTTAATGTGGAGCTTGTGGGTGCATTGTATGAGATGACCGGTAAGGAGCTTCGTCTGAATAAGATTGATTCCCTTCTTGGACCGGGTATGAATATTCACAGAAATCCGTTGAATGGACGTAATTTTGAGTATATTTCTGAGGATCCGATTCTTACAGGCAGGATTTGTGCAGCTCAGGTGAAGGCTATGGCGAAGTCTGGTATTGGAAGTACAATTAAGCATTTCTGTGGTAATAATCAGGAGGTTGGAAGAAGTACTTCGGACTCTGTGATCTCTGAGAGAGCTTTGCGTGAGATTTATCTGAAAGGTTTTGAGATTGCGGTAAAAGAGGGCGGTGCGCGTTCTGTGATGACGACTTATGGAAGCGTGAACGGGCTCTGGACGGCTGGAAGTTATGATTTGTGTACGACTATTCTTCGTAAGGAATGGGGATTTGATGGTATTGTGATGACTGACTGGTGGGCGAAGTCCAACTACGAAGGACATCAGGCTGAAGCGCCGGTGAAAGCACCGATGGTAGCGGCTCAGAATGATATTTATATGGTAGTAAGTGATGCGAAGGCAAATCCTGAGAATGATGATGTAGAGGAGATGCTTCATGCAGGAAAGATTACTCTGGGTGAATTGCAGAGAAATGCGGCCAATATCCTGGGATTTCTGTTAAAAAGTCCTTCTGTTTTATTGTTGACAGACAGAATATGTAAAGAAGAACTGGAGGCTATGAATACAAAGGAAGAGGACGATGTGGATGCCGGAAGTTTGGTAAGTATTGAAAGTGATTCGGTGACACAGAAAATTGTAATTGACGGTGCATTATTACATCCTGCAAAGGGAAAGGCAGATGTGATTGCTGTGACTAATGAGTTCATGGGTGATTTCACAATGAAGTTTACTTTGAAATCTGATCTTGGTGAGCTGGTTCAGCTTCCGGTTTCTGTATTTTTGGATAATATTCATAAGATGACTGTTTCAGTACAGGGAACCAATGGAAAATGGGTAGAAGAAAGCCGCATCCTGAATATGGGATTTAGTCATAATCACTATATCAAATTTTATTATGGTGCGGATAATCTTGAAATTAAAGAAATTGTGCTGATTCCGAATAGGTAAGACCAATTTTAGGAACGCTTGCAAAACTATGTCCTTTATGGCATAATTATGAAAATACTCAGAACCTGCGAAAGATGAGTGATAATTGCTTTATAAAAGTGGTTATCTGTGGACTTTTTTAATGCGGAGCGGGCTGTTCAGAGGAAAAGTGTTACTGATGATTAGAACAGTGTTAAGAGTGATGAGGAAAAGATAATATGTCAGGTTTTACAAAGGAAATTATTGCAAAGACTTTTACAGAATTGCTGGATGAAAAGCCCATGTCTAAGATTACGGTGAAGGATATCGTGGAACGATGTGGTGTAAACAGAAATACTTTTTATTATCATTTTAAGGATATTCCGGATGTAGTGGAGTTTATTTTGAAAAAGAAGTGGGATGAGATTCTGGAACACCCACAGGACAGAGCCTCTATTCTGGAATGTATGGAAGAAATGGCAGATCTGGTGAGAAATAACAGAAAGGTTATGTTTAATGTTTACAGATCAGTGAAAAAAGATACGTTCCTTTTTTATATGAATGAGATTTCCAACTATATTATTATGGAATATTTTCGGAAAAATGCAGATCAGTTTGATCTTGATGAGGGAGAAATCCGGATTCTGATTCAATATTATAAGTGTCTGTTTATGGGATTTCTGATGGAGTGGCTGGATAATAATCTGAAATCTGATTTTGGAGAAGAAATGCGTCAGGCTTCCCGGCTTTTTGAAAAGCACCCGGAGCTACATGCGGTATTGAACAGATCAGAATAGAGTGAAAATACCTGTTGTTCCTGATATTTATTATAGCAATTCTCTTAAATGTATTATCTGAGAGAAGCGTTATAGGTAATTCCTTTAATTTTCATATTATACAAAATTAAGCTTATGTCTGTTTTTTGGACATGGGCTTTTTTTTGTCTATTTATTGTTAAAAAAATCACAGCTATAATAGCAGCCATAAAGAGATGAAAACAAGAGCCTGACAGTCACAGGTTCGGGTATATTTCAGAAGGGAGGAGCAATAGGATGGATGCACTGAAGCAGTTAAAATTAGCCAAGAATGGTTATATTATTATGTCTGTATTATTTATGGTTCTGGGTGCCTGTCTGATTATCTGGCCGGATTGTTCGATGGCAGTTTTCTGTACAGCAGTAGGGATTATGCTTATTGTATACGGATTGATAAAGATTCTGGGATATTTTTCCAGAGATATCTATTGTCTGGCATTTCAGTTTGATCTTGCCTTTGGAGTGCTGCTGGCAGCAGTAGGAATTATTATTATAGTACGCAGGAACGTAGTGGTGAATCTGATCTTTGGAATCTTTGGACTTCTGATCCTTGCGGATGCATTATTTAAAATTCAGATGTCGATAGATGCAAAGAAATTCGGGCTGAATCTCTGGTGGAGGATTCTCCTGGTAGCGATTCTGACCGGTGTTCTGGGATTTTTACTTTTGATAAGGCCGTTTGAGGCAGCAGAGATCATGATGATTCTGGTTGGTGTTTCGGTTCTGTTTGAGGGAATTCTGAATCTTTGTGTGGCGATTTACACTGTAAAAATTATTAAAAACCAGAAACAGGATATCATAGATATGGATGAATATTGATAAAATAATAAAAATATACCTGATACACAGGTGTTTATATATATATCACATCACAACAAGGAGGAGCAATCACATGAAATTAATGGACAAAGCAAAACAGGCTGCACTTGCAGCAGCAGTTAAGACAGGTCTGGGTTATCTGGAGAAGGACCCGGAAGTAAATATACCAAAACTGATGGAACTTGTAGATAAATTTGTACCGGATGGCTGGTATGAGTCACAGAGAAATGCAATCCGTAATGCAATCCAGAATAAGGACAGCAACTGGTATAAACTGATCCTGAGGATTTATGAGCTGGATCCAGGAGTACGTGAAGCATTCTTTACAAACTTTATTATCAATGCCAGCTTAAAAGGAAGTGCACTTCAGGAAGAAACAGCAGAAGAGAACAACTGTAATGTTCCATGGGCAATCCTTCTTGATCCTACAAGTGCCTGTAATCTGCACTGTACAGGATGCTGGGCAGCAGAGTATGGTCACAAATTGAATCTTGATTTTGACACCATCTGTTCTATTGTAGAGCAGGGCAGAAAAATGGGAACTTATATGTACATATATACAGGTGGTGAACCGCTGGTACGTAAGAAAGACCTGATGCGTATCTGCGAGAAATATCCGGACTGCGAGTTCCTTTCCTTTACAAATGGTACACTGATCGACGAAGAATTCTGCCAGGAAATGCTTCGTGTTAAGAACTTTGTTCCGGCAATCAGCCTGGAAGGTTCTGAGGAAGCAAACGACGGACGTCGTGGAGAAGGTGTATATCAGAAAGTTATGCATGCAATGGAACTTCTGAAAGCTCATAAACTTCCGTTTGGTGTATCTACCTGTTATACTTCTGCAAATGTGGACAGTGTAAGCAGCGAGGAATTTTTTGATCACATTATTGACTGTGGTGCATTATTTGTATGGTTTTTCCATTATATGCCGACAGGTAATGACGCTGTAGTAGAATTAATGCCGAATCCACAGCAGCGTGAGAAGATGTATCACAAGATCAGAGAGTACCGTTCTACAAAAGCTATTTTTGGAATGGATTTCCAGAATGATGCGCAGTATGTAGGAGGATGTATTGCAGGAGGAAGACGTTACCTTCATATCAATGCGAATGGTGATGTAGACCCATGTGTATTTATCCATTATTCTAATGCAAATATTTATGAAAATACTCTGCTGGAAGCATTGAAGAGTCCGATCTTCATGGCATATCATGACGGTCAGCCGTTTAATGAAAATATGCTTCGTCCATGCCCGATGCTTGAGAATCCGCAGAAGCTTCGTAAGATGGTTGAAGAATCCGGTGCGAAGTCTACAGATTTGCAGTCTCCGGAGTCTGTGGAGCATCTTTGTGCGAAATGTGATGCTTATGCAGAACATTGGGCACCAAAAGCAGAGGAATTATTTCCTGTAAAAAATAAGTAACTTAATAATAAGAAAAAATATTAACTCAAAATTTAGCCAAAGTTATCAGAGAAAGTTCCCTGTCCGGTCATCCCCTGTCCGGATGGGGAACTTTCTCGTCTGTGAAAGGAAGTGTGTGAAGCATTTAAAAAATAACTTGCCTGAGTGTGCGACATGTATTAAAGTTATGGTGTTAACCTGTATGATGGATATGTAGAAGTTCTCGTAAATAATGTATTTAAGAGGATTGCTGTAGATTTTTTAGTATGAGAGAGTGAGTAGGGATGTTAAAAACTTTTTTGGTAGAGGATGAAGTTGTGATCAGGGAGATGATTAAGAAGATGATTCCCTGGGAGCAGTATGGATTTGAACTGGCAGGAGAAGCATCTGATGGGGAGATGGCACTGCCGTTGATATTAAAGAGCAAACCGGATCTTCTGATCACTGATATTAAGATGCCGTTTATGGATGGTCTGACATTATGTAAATTGGTGAAGAAGGAGTTGCCGGACATTAAGATTGTGATTCTTAGTGGCTATGATGACTTTAACTATGCGAAGCAGGCGATCAATATTGGTGTGGAGGATTATCTGCTGAAGCCAATTACTAAGAATGCATTTATTGAGCGTCTGGAGGAGATTCATAATCGTTATGAACATGAGAAGACGCAGAAGGAATATTATGAGAAATTCAAACTGGAGATGCAGGAGTATGAGAGGAATGCGAGCCGTGATTTCTTTGAATCTCTGGTGAGAGCGGACTTTGATCTGGAAGAGATTTATCGGAGAGCAGATCGTTTGAATCTTGATATTGTGGCAGAGGCTTATAATATTCTGATTTTTACACCGGATGCTTCAGACAGCAGTTATAATTCGTCGGAAGGATATTCAGACTGGGAGGCAGAAGTACATAAGAAGATTGAGAATTATTTCCTAAGTCATCCGGTTGCGATGCTTTTCAGACATCAGGTGTTCAGTTATGCGATTCTGGTCAAGGGGCAGCGAGATACGATAAAGAAGAATACATGCGAATGTGTGGAAGCAATTCAGAAGATCATGGAAGAAACCAGAGCAAATGTGGACTGGTTTGTGGCAGTCGGCGAGGAGGCAGACCGTCTGAGCAGAATTAAGCAGAGTTATCACACGGCTGCAAGAACTTATGCATTCCGTTATCTGTATGACGGGCATATCCTTTATTACAATATGCTTGAGCAGGTAAAGGAGAATTCAGCAGACACTTCAAAAACAGAAGCTGTTCAGCTTAAGAATGTGAATATCAATGCCCTGAATCCGGAAATCCTTCAGAAATTTTTAAGCAGTGGTCTGGAAGATGAAGTAGACAGTTTTGTCCATGATTATTTCCATGCTATTGGCAGGGAACCGATGGAATCACTGGTGTTCCGTAATTATGTGGTTTTGAATGTGCGTTTTTCTGTACTGTCATTTCTTAAGAAAATTGGATATGATGATACGGAATTGTCCAGAGAAGAGACAGATGATGTTGTGAAGAAGACAAGCCAGTCTACAGAAGCTTCTGTTGCATATGCAGAGGAAGTCCTGAAACGGGCCATTGCAATCCGTGATGAAAATGCAGGCAGTCAGAACAGAAGTGTGTTGAAGCAGGCAATAGATTTTATAGATGGACATTATATGGATGAAGAGATTTCTCTGAATAGAGTGGCGCATGTGGCGAATGTGAGTGCCAATCATTTCAGCGCGCTTTTCAGTCAGAATATGGGACAGACATTTATTGAGTATCTGACTTCGCTTCGCATGGACAAGGCAAAGGAGCTGCTTCGCTGTACTTCCAAACGTTCCAGTGAGATTGCAGGGGAAGTGGGATATAAGGATGCGCATTACTTCAGCTATCTTTTTAAGAAAACTCAGGGAATGACTCCGAGTGAGTATCGTAAGACGAGAGGAGAAGTCTGATTCATGAAGCAGAAACAGGAGAAGCTGGAAACAAAGATGAAGTGGATGCTTCTGAGCACTATGATCCCTATGACAATTCTGATCATAGTGCTTCTTGTTTTTTTCTGGCATTATACAAATGAATATAATCAGTTGTCTAATAATCTGGCGGTGAGTTCGGAATATAATGCAAACTATAGAAATTCCAATAATGATATGAGCTTTAAAGATGAAGTGGATATGGATATCTATTATGTGACTATCGGGCGAAAAGGTAAGGACGGGCTGCCGACAGAGCAGGTAGACAAGGCAATCAGTACTGTGGAGAGTCTGAAGAAAACCACATCAAAGAAGGAAAGCCTGCGTTCTCTGAAATATCTGACTAACTATCTGGAGAATCTTAAGAAACGGATGAATCAGCTTCTTGAGATAAAGAATTATCAGGAACGACAGGAATTTGTGGCAAATAATACAGAAATCCTGACCACGCTCTTTGAGAAAGAAATGCAGAATTATATTTATCAGGAGGCGACGGAACTGGTGCAGATAGAGTCTCAACTGGCTGGAAATGTACGTCTGACGATCATCACTATGTGTGCGGCGATTTTGGTTGCTACGGCTATTCTGTTGCGGCGTTCTTTCCGTCTGACATACAGCATTACCAAACCGATTTCTGAAATTCTCCATAATATTAAGAAGGTTGGAAAAGGAGAGTACAAAACTATTAATGTAGTATCTGCCGACAGTGTTGAAATCCAGGAGCTTGATGCCGGTACCAGAAAGATGGCAGGAAGGATTGAAGGGCTTCTTGAGAATGTGCGTAAGGAGCAGGAGGTACAGCATATGACGGAGCTGCAGCTGATCCAGGCACAGGTAAATCCGCATTTTCTGTATAATACACTGGACACTATTGTGTGGCTGGTGGAGGGTGGTATGCAGCAGGATGCAGTGGATATGATCACAAGTCTGTCTGTTTTTTTCCGCACTTCGCTTTCGAAGGGGAAGGATATCATTCCGCTGTCGGAAGAGAAACGCCACACATTGAGTTATCTGGAGATTCAGCAGTCAAGATACAGGGATATTATGGAATTTGAGATTAATATTCCGCCGGAACTGGATGAAGTGATGGTGCCGAAGCTTACTTTGCAGCCGTTAGCGGAGAATGCTCTTTATCATGGAATTAAGAATAAGCGTGGAAAAGGTAAGATTCTTATTGAAGGATTCAATCTGGGAGATGATATGATGCTGAGAGTGACTGACAATGGTCAGGGAATGACACCGGAACGTCTTTATGAAGTACAGGAAGCTATCCGCACCGGTGAACGTGCCGGGTTCGGACTTGCTGCGGTGTCAGAGAGAATTGCACTTTATTATGGTCCGGGTTATGGACTGAAGATTTCTTCTACAGAGGGAGAAGGTACGGTTATGGAAGTGTATATGGCGAAAAAAATTAACCTGGATAACAATTCAAGATAAACAAAGAAAAAGCTGCATGAAGTTAAGAATCTTAACAGATATGCAGCTTTTGTTATGTATTCAGGTGGATAAAGTCAATTATTTTATTGTTTATTCATATCTAATAACAGTTTTATGGCCTGCTGATAGAGACTTACGAAGGTCTGCCAAATAATGGAATGTATGAATTATGTCGACTAATGCTGAATTGTGCAAAGTGAATATAAAAGAAAGCTGATAATTTATTTCTATATTTATAATGCACAATAAAAAATCCAACTTCCGCAATAAAAAAATAAACTTTGTATAAATTATGAACAAAATATGATAGAAGAATAAACTTTTTGCGGAAAATATTCTATGGAATTTTCCTGGATTTTTACTATAATAAAGACATCTTAAATGAATCGGGAGGATTTACAAAATGAAGAAAAAAATCGTGTCAGCTTTATTAACAGCAACAATGGTATGCGGTATGAGCGTTGTTCCGGCAGTGGGTGTAGCAGCAGCGGACGACACAATCACAGTTGGTTTCTCACAGGTAGGTGCTGAATCTGACTGGCGTACAGCTAATACAGAATCCATGAAATCCACATTCAGCGAAGAGAACGGATATGAATTAATCTTCGACGATGCACAGCAGAAACAGGAAAACCAGTTAACAGCAATCCGTAACTTCATCCAGCAGGAAGTTGATTACATTCTTTTAGCTCCTGTAACAGAGACAGGTTGGGATACAGTTCTCCAGGAAGCTAAAGATGCTGATATTCCTGTAATCATCGTAGACCGTATGGTTGATGTATCTGATGACAGCTTATATACAACATGGATCGGAACTGACTCCTTACTCGAAGGAAGAAAAGCAGCTGAATGGCTGAATGCATACACAACAGCTAAGGGAATCGATGCAAAAGATGTTAACATCGTTGATATCCAGGGTACAATCGGATCTACAGCTCAGATTGGACGTTCTAAAGGCCTTGAAGAAGGTGTTGACAACTATGGATGGAACTTACTTGCTCAGCAGTCCGGTGAATTCACACAGGCTAAAGGACAGGAAGTTATGGAGTCCATGCTGAAACAGTATGACAATATTAATGTTGTATACTGCGAGAACGATAACGAAGCATTCGGTGCTATCGATGCTATCGAAGCAGCTGGTAAAACAGTAGGATCTGATATCGCAAACGGTGAAATCATGGTTATGTCTTTTGATACAACAAATGCTGGTTTAACAGACACATTGGCCGGCAAGATCGCATGCGATGTTGAGTGTAACCCATTACACGGACCACGTGCAGAAGAACTGATCAAAGCTCTTGAAGCTGGTGAAGAAGTTGAAAAACTGAACTATGTAGATGAAGAAATCTTTGCTACAGATGATACAGTTGATAAAGTTAAAGCTGTAAACAGTCTTGATGAAGAGGGCGAATATGACGTAACACCTATCACACAGGAAATTATTGACGGACGTGCATACTAATTTTTGACAACATATAATAGACGTGTAATAGAAGAAATATAAACAATCCGGAGCGTGGTTCATAATTCGGAGAAACCCGGATTTATGAATCACGCTCTCTTTATGCCGAAATGATTTACAGATACCCGCTTTACTGAAGCTTTTCAGTAAATGAGGGGTAAACCAGTTTAGAAAGCAGGTGGAAAGAATATGGAACAAAATGTAGTATTGGAAATGCGTGATATCAGCAAAAACTTTACAGGAGTCCGTGCCCTTTCCCATGTGGACTTTACCCTTCGAAAGGGCGAAATCCACGCACTGATGGGGGAGAATGGTGCAGGTAAATCAACACTGATTAAGGTGCTGACCGGTGTACATGAATTTGAAAGTGGAACAATTCATATGGCTGGAAACAGTAATGCCATTATTAACCACTCGCCTCAGGAAGCGCAGGCAAATGGTATCAGTACAGTATATCAGGAGGTAAACCTTTGTCCCAACCTGACTGTAGCTGAGAACCTTTTTATTGGCAGAGAACCGAGAAAGATGGGAATGATTGATTGGAAGCAGATGAATGAGCGCTCAGGAAAACTTCTTGAGAGCCTGGACATTCATGTGCCGCCAACACAGATGCTGGATGAATGTTCCATTGCGATTCAGCAGATGATCGCAATTGCCCGTGCAGTGGACATGAAGTGCCAGGTACTGATTCTCGATGAACCGACATCTTCACTGGATGATGATGAAGTTGAAAAGCTGTTTGTACTTATGAGAAGACTTCGTGACGAAGGTGTAGGTATTATCTTTGTTACGCATTTCCTTGAGCAGGTATATGCAGTCTGCGACAGGATTACAGTTCTTCGTAATGGTGAACTTGTTGGGGAATATGAGACGAAAGATCTTCCGAGAGTAATGCTGGTTGCCAAGATGATGGGTAAGGATTTTGATGATCTTGCAGATATTAAAGGCGATCATAAAGACAAGAGAATCACAGATGCAGAACCTGTAATCGAGGCAAAAGGATTATCTCATAAGGGAACGATCAAACCGTTTGATATTACCATCAATAAAGGTGAGGTTATTGGTCTTACCGGACTTCTGGGTTCCGGACGTTCTGAATTGGTTCGTGCAATTTATGGGGCGGATAAAGCTGATACAGGAACTTTAAAAGTAAAAGGAAAAGAAGTAAAGATCAATACTCCGCTGGATGCCATGAAACTTGGTATGGCATATCTTCCGGAAGACAGAAAGGCAGAAGGTATTATTGCAGATCTTTCTGTAAGAGAAAATATTATTATAGCGCTCCAGGCTAAACGCGGTATGTTCCATCCATTAAGCAAGAAAGAAATGGAGGATGCTGCTGATAAGTATATTAAATTACTGCAGATTAAGACAGCAAGTCGTGAAACCCCGATTAAGAGTCTGTCCGGTGGTAACCAGCAGAAGGTTATCCTTGGAAGATGGCTTCTGACTAATCCAGATTATCTGATTCTGGATGAGCCGACCAGAGGTATTGATATCGGTACTAAGACAGAGATTCAGAAACTGGTTCTTGATCTTGCGGATCAGGGAATGGCAGTTACATTTATCTCCTCAGAGGTTGAGGAAATGCTCCGCACCTGCTCCCGTATGGCAGTTCTTCGTGATGGCCAGAAGGTAGGGGAGCTGGAAGAGGATGAACTTTCCCAGAGCGGAGTTATGAAAGCTATTGCCGGAGGTGACGATAAATAATGAATAAGAGTAAATTAAAGAAAATAACAAGTGCACGTCTGTTTCTTCCTATTGTGTGTCTGATCGCAGTACTTTTGCTGAATGTGATCAGAACACCGGATTTCTTTAATGTATCAATCCGAAACGGTGTACTCTATGGTTACATTGTTGATGTTATTAACCGTGCTTCAGAGCTGGTTATCCTTGCAATCGGTATGACACTGGTAACAGCAGCTTCCGGTGGACAGGATATCAGTGTTGGTGCAATCATGGCAGTTGCAGCGGCTGTCTGCTGTCAGATTCTTTCCGGCGGACAGGTTTCTGTAAATGATTACCAGAATCCTGTGATCCTGGCTGTTATCGCAGCACTTCTTGCATCTGCATTATGTGGTGCATTTAATGGATTTCTGGTTTCCAAGCTGAATATTCAGCCAATGGTTGCAACTCTGATCCTTTACACAGCCGGTCGTGGTATTGCTCAGCTGATCACAAACGGACAGATTACTTATATTCGTGTGGATTCTTTTAAGATGGCTGGTGGATATATTGGAAAATGCCCGATTCCTACACCTATTTTCTTTGCGATCATTACAGTTGTTATTGTGTACCTGATTTTGAAGAAGACTGCTCTTGGGCTTTACATTGAAAGTGTTGGTATCAATGGAAAGGCAGCTCGTCTTGTGGGATTAAATTCTACGATGATTAAATTCCTTACCTATGTTATCTGTGGTGTACTGGCTGGTATTGCCGGTATTGTGGCATCCAGCCGTATCTACTCTGCAGATGCAAACAACATTGGTCTTAACCTGGAAATGGATGCCATCCTTGCAGTTGCGCTTGGCGGAAACTTCCTTGGTGGTGGTAAATTCAGCCTGATCGGTTCCGTAATCGGTGCCTACACTATTCAGGCTCTGACCACAACACTCTATGCGATGAACGTAAAAGCAGACCAGCTTCCTGTTTATAAGGCAATCGTAGTTGTTATCATCGTTACACTGCAGAGTGATGTATTTAAGAAATATATTGCCAACTTAAAGGCTAAAAGAAGTGTGGCAGCAGAAGGAGGTCAGAAGTAATGAAAGCAAATGTACAGAAAAAGAAAATAACGGGAAATGGCTTCCTGCTTCTGATCACAATCGCATTATTTGTAGTAATGTATGTTGCAGGTATGATTGTTTTTGCTGATAAAGGTTTTGCAAAACCTCAGATGTTTCTGAACCTGTTTGTATCTAATGCGGGTCTTCTGGTTATTGCGTGTGGTCTTACAATCGTTATGATCACCGGTGGTATTGATATTTCCGTAGGTTCTGTTACTGCACTTGTATGTATGGTTCTTGCAGACCTTATGGAGAACAAAGGTGTGAACGCATATGCAGCAGTTTTAGTTGCACTGCTTATTGGTGTTGCTTTTGGTGTTGTTCAGGGATTCCTGGTAGCTTATCTGGATATCCAGCCATTCATCGTTACTCTGGCAGGTATGTTCTTCGGACGTGGTCTGACAGCTATCATCAGTACTGATATGATTTCTATCAAGAATGAGTTATTCCTGAAATGGGCAAATTACCGTTTCTATATGCCTTTTGGTTCAACCAGTAAGAAGGGTAAATTTATTCCGGCTTATATTCCGCCGACAGTTGTGATTGCTCTGATTGTTGTAATTCTGATCGCGGTTCTTCTGAAATATCGTAAGTTTGGACGTAAGCTTTATGCGATCGGCGGTAGCCGTCAGAGTGCATTAATGATGGGTCTGAATGTTAAGAAAACTATTTTTAATGCTTATGTTCTGGATGGTTTTCTTGCAGGCCTTGGTGGCTTCCTGTTCTGTTTGAACAGTTGTGCAGGTTTCGTTGAGCAGGCAAAGGGTCTTGAGATGGATGCAATTTCATCAGCGGTTATTGGTGGTACGCTTCTTTCAGGTGGTGTTGGTACTCCGATTGGTACTTTGTTTGGTGTGTTGATTAAGGGTACGATTTCCAGTTTGATTACTACTCAGGGTACTTTGTCAAGCTGGTGGACAAGAATTATTCTTTCTGCGTTGCTTTGTTTCTTTATTGTTATTCAGTCTGTTGTGGCTTCTATGAAGAAGAAAGCGAAATAAGTGGTTGTATTATGAAACAAGCTGAGACTTTTGGGAGTCTTGGCTTGTTTTTTTTGTAGAGGGACGCGCGAAACAGCATCTCTCTGTGGGTTCAGTTCCGGGGGCTAAGTAACTCTAAGGTGGAGGAAATCCGCTAAAAGCATGAAGAAAAACGCAAAACTCGCTCCGCCTCCGACTTCGCTCAGACAGGTTGCTGTTTTTCTTCATAACGCGGATTTTCTCCGCCTAAGAGTTACTAAGCCCCCTTCAGATTCACCCACAGAGAGATGTTGCTTCGCGCTGTGTACTGGTTATGAGTTAAGTTGAACGTGAACAGTAAACTTTATTTGTTTATAACTGTGAATTATGATGGTTTGCTTGCCATGGGGGGAGTTTTATTTTATACTTTAAGCAATGAATGATGTTAAGGTTAAAGGGGATTTTGATCTTGATATTATTGAAATTATGTGAGAAATGTGGCTTTACTAATGGTTGGATATGTAGTACAATCGTAACTTATTATGCGTTTATTTTAGGAGGATTATTATACAATGTGGATTGCAGATGGATGGAAAGATTATGAGGTTATTGATACTTCCTGTGGGGAGAAGCTGGAGCGTTGGGGGGATTATCTTCTGGTGAGGCCGGATCCGCAGGTTATATGGGATACGCCGAAGGTGAATAAGGGCTGGAAGCATATGAACGGGCATTATCACAGAAGTAAGAAGGGCGGCGGTGAATGGGAGTTTTTTGATCTGCCCGAGCAGTGGGATATTCATTATAAGGGACTTACCTTTAATTTGAAACCTTTTAGTTTTAAGCATACCGGGCTTTTTCCGGAGCAGGCGGTGAATTGGGACTGGTTTGGCAATAAGATCCGCAATGCGGGACGTCCGGTGAAGGTGCTGAATCTTTTTGCATATACAGGTGGTGCGACCCTGGCAGCAGCAGCAGCGGGGGCTTCTGTTACTCATGTGGATGCTTCTAAGGGGATGGTTACCTGGGCGAAGGAGAATGCAGTTGCTTCCGGTCTGGGAGATGCTCCGATTCGCTGGCTGGTGGATGACTGTGTGAAGTTTGTTGAGCGTGAGATCCGCAGAGGGAATCATTATGATGCGATCATTATGGATCCGCCTTCTTATGGACGTGGACCGAAGGGGGAGATCTGGAAGATTGAGGATTGTATCCATGACCTGATTAAGCTGTGTACAAAGATTCTCAGCGATGAGCCTTTGTTTTTCCTGATAAATTCTTATACAACAGGTCTGGCACCGGCAGTTCTTACTTATATGTTGTCTACTGAATTGAAAAAGTTCGGCGGGCATGTGGACTCTCAGGAGATCGGGCTTCCGGTAAGCTCTAACGGACTGGTTCTTCCATGTGGTGCTTCTGGAAGATGGGAGGCGTAGAAAGGTTTCCTTTTGTTTGTCATTGACGGAAAACTGCTTTTTAGCCGAATCAGTTAAGTCTCCTGCAGAGATTGTGAAAAGCAATTTCACATGAGTTCAATTTGAACTGTTTGGCGAGATGGGAGGAAACGTGATTATGAAGGAACTTAATTTAAAACATGAAGCCAAGCGTTACGGCTGTGCGGTTCTGGCTGCAACGATCATGGCGTTGAATATTAAGACATTTGTTCGTGCAGGCGGTCTTTTTCCGGGAGGATTTACAGGACTTACTTTGTTGCTCCAGAACATTTTTCAGACATTTATGGGGATTGCAGTTCCGTATACGCTAATTAATGTACTGCTGAACTCTATTCCTGTATTTATTGGTCTGAAATTTATCGGAAAGAAATTTACTATCAGTTCTGTCTGTGTGATCGTGCTTTCCGGTCTGCTTACGGATATCATTCCCAGTCAGCCGATCACTTATGACACGTTGCTGATCAGCATCTTTGGTGGTCTGATCAATGGATTCTGTATCAGTCTCTGCCTGATCGGTAATACAAGTACAGGTGGAACGGATTTTATTGCGATTTATTTTTCCGAGAAAAATGGCAGGGATATCTGGAATTATATCCTGTGTGGAAATGCAGTGATCCTGACTGTGGCAGGTTTACTTTTTGGATGGGACAGGGCACTTTACTCTATTATTTTTCAGTTTACCTCTACTCAGGTGATTCAGATGTTGCATCAGAGATATAAGAAGCATACGCTGTTCATTATCACGAAGGAGCCGTATCAGATTTATGAGGAGATTTTCAAACTTACCAATCATACGGCGACACGTTTTGAAGGTACCGGATGTTACACAGACGAGAAGACCAGTATGATCTATTCTGTAGTTTCTACAGAAGAAGCAAAATATCTGGTAAAGAAGGTACATGAGATCGATCCGAAGGCTTTTGTAAATATTATCAAAACCGATTACATAAACGGAAGATTTTACCAGAAAACAGATTATTAATTACTTGTATTCCTTTTCTGTGAGCGTATAATACAAGGTACAGGGAACTCTGTTCGTTCGCGGGACTTTACTTAAGATTGGATGAACAGTAACCGGCACATAAGGAGGGTGATCTATATGGGTAATGCAGCAGAAAGCACACTTCCTCACAGCAATACCTCGGGCTATGACCGCAAAGCCTGCAGGGCATGCACCTGTTCCACCTGTTATGAGCAGGAGTTCTGTGACAGATGCAGCTCCTGTCAGAATCAGTCACGGAAATTAGACAGGTGCAATGCCTATGAGGGAGCATATAACTATTAACCTCAACATATCCCTATCTGCTGCAAAATAATAAACAGTGGATGGGGATTTCTTTATAAAAAACAGTTATTATATTATAAGTATAAGCAATGTTTTTCTATAGCAAGCCTCTTAATCAATATGCATTATTTACGAGGGTTGCTATAAGTTTACAGATTCATAAGATGTATCTGATATAATAATTCTGTTACTTACTGATATAAACTTTCCGTAAGTTCTTTTGCTGATGAACTTTGCTATAGAATTTTTTTGGGGATGGCAGAATGTTGAATGGTTACAAAAGAACAATTATTTACAGGAGAAGAAAAAAATATGATCGTATATCACTATTGCAGTTTAGAATCATTGAATTCTATTTTGAAAAATCGTTCCCTCCGTCTGACAAATATCCTGAAATCCAATGATTCCATGGAGATTAGCTGGATCTGCAGGTATTATGACGCAGAATTTAAAAGAGCTTATGAAAATGCTTCAGATTTATTCAGATCAAAGATTTCATCAGAGAGATTTATGGGCTATGTGAAACTGTTTACAGATGAATTTTTCAATGAAAATCATGCAGACTTCAGATATTATGTAACCTGTTTTTCGTATCAGAATGATCTGCTCAGTCAGTGGCGGGGATATGCGGATGACGGGCGCGGAGCTGCCATCGGATTTGACCTGGATGTATTAAAAGAAGTTGTAACGGTTTCTCCGGAGATTTCAAAGCCGTCAATTGTGTCATTACATAAGATCAGTTATTCTGAAACGGAGCAGAGAGAAGTTGTACATCAGATAGTGCATGAATTGGTTGATGAAATCGAGAAGATATTACAGAAAGAAGAACAATGTCGGGAAAGCATTGAGGAGAAGCAGGATTATGAGATAGAAGTACTGGATAAAGTCATGAACTGTTTTGAGAAAAAGTTTTTGAAATTATTTCAGGAATCTGTTTACATGAAAAATCCGTTTTTCAGAGAGGAAAGCGAAATCCGATTGTGCGAGTTTTCGCCGAAACAGTTTCTGATGGGAAGAGAAGTTGAACTTTCTCTCGGTGCACGTTTATATAACTATTCCTACTATGTAAAAGAAAGTCAGCTGATATCTTATGTGGATTTTGATTTTTCAGATTGCCTTGACCAGCTGATAAAGGAACTCGTTATAGGGCCAAAGTGTCTGATGTCAGAGAGAGACATGGAATATTATCTGACAACGCTCGGTCTGTCGAATTGTCGGGTAAAGAAATCGCAGGGGACATATCGGTAATATATTTATAGCAATTCCCTTATATGGGCATATCAGACATCATGGAAAGGCAGATGAAAGACATGAAAAGAAAATTACTATTCAGAAAAGTGGCGGTATTTCTGATACTGGCATTATTTCTGACAGCAGGCATCAGTATGCGTGCAGTTACCGTAAATGCAGCTACATATGTGAAACAGGACAGAACCTCTGTCAGCATCACATCGAAGAAAACGGGATGGCAGAAAATAAACGGAGATTACTATTTTTATAATTCAAAGGGGCGTCTGATCTGCGGTTCTTTTAAGTATAAAGGTTATTATTACTACAGTATTGCCAACGGTAAACGTTTCACCGGGTGGATGAAACGTTCCGGCAACAAATACTATTATAATCGTAAAAATGGTGCCATGTTCCGTAATCGCTGGGCTACAGGAGATAAATATACCTATTACTTTAATAAATCCGGCGTGGCGATCGCCAGTCAATGGCTCACCCAGGATGGAAAAAAATACTATTTCCTTAGCAATTCCACCATGGCAAAGGGCTGGCAGAAGATAGGAAAATATTATTACTATTTCAGCAAGAAAACAGGAGTGATGGCAAAAAATACCTGGATAGGTAAATATTATGTAAACAGCAAAGGGCAGCGTGTAAAATCTTCAGATACTAAACCGACAAATACTAAACCAACAGTTACTCAAAGCGGCAATACTTACGAATACAAAAGCAGCACTCTTAATATTAAACTTAAACGCAAATCAGTCCATGGAATTTCCTACTGGGTAGCGCATATAAAGACATCCAATGCCAAACAGCTGAAATCCGCCCTCTCCAACGGAACTTATGGCGGATCCCGACAGACAACCTCTGATGCAGTATCCTCAAATGGAGGCATTATCGGAGTAAACGGCAGTGCTTTCGACTATGGTACAGGAAAACCATCCCCCCTTGGCATGTGCATCAAAAACGGGATTATCTATGGTGATTACATGACCAGTTATTCAGTCATGGCAGTAAAGAAAGACGGAACCATCTATACTCCGGCACAGGGACTTATGGGAAAAAATCTTCTTGCAGCCGGTGTAAAAGATACATATAATTTTGGTCCGGTTCTTATTAAAGATGGCGAAGCCCAGCTTCCATGGGCTGAAACAGAAAAATATTATCCACGTACAGCGGTAGGAATGGTAAAGCCCAACGATTATGTACTCCTTGTAACAGATACCGGCAGCTATAATGGTCTTAATCACTGGGATATGGTGAATATTTTCAAATCCTACGGCTGTACTTATGCTTACAACCTGGATGGAGGCGGTTCTGCAACCCTGTACTTTAATGGAAAAGTAATGAATAAACTTATCGGCAATACTCAGCGTCCATGCGCAGACTTCCTTTATTTCACCCGATAATCCTTTTCCAGATAAGAATCCCGTCTGCTTGCACATGCTGCCAAAGCCCAGCACACAAGAATCAGCAGCCCGATCCCCATAGCCAGCACAGCAAGCAGGATTACGATAATTGCGTGGATAAACATAGACATGGATGACCTCCTTTCACAGTCATTCGGTTATGAACTGAGCAGCGAAGCAGATGATTTTATCCGCCTGACTTGTCTCATTCACTGACTTGGATAAAAATGGATGTTGTATAAGGAGTAATAAAAAGATATCAGGATGACCTGACAAGAACAATTAAGACAGTTAAAAGATCTGTTAACTGATTTAAATATACGCTGTCACACTCAAAAAAGCAAGCCGAAACTTTCGAGGGATTTCGACTTGCTTTTTGGCTGATTATTTACGAGGCTTGTTATAAGTATCAGAGAAAGATGTTACGGCAATCCGGAATGAATTTGGGTTACGTTACTGAGAACAGAGGGAACAGTAACGATTGTTTTGGTAAAATATTAACAATTCCATAAAAACACTTGACAACCCTACTTTACCATACTAAAATGTAAAAAGCAAAAAAACTGTTGCCGCAGGAAAAACAAATGATTGCCCTATACGGAAAAAGGGACATCCTTCCATGGCAGAACAAGGAGGAATATTATGAAAAAATACAGCGACATGAGCAAAGAAGAACTGCTTGCACTCAAAGCACAGCTGGATAAAGAATACGCAGATATCAAAGCAAAGGGCTTAGCTCTCGATATGTCACGTGGAAAACCGTCAGCAGACCAGCTTGATCTCTCAATGGGATTAATGAACGTATTAAGCAGCGATTCAGACCTCAAGTGCGAAACAGGAGTAGACTGCCGTAACTACGGTGTTATCGACGGAATCCCGGAAGCTAAACGCCTCCTTGGAGAAATGTCCGAGGTAGATCCGGACCACATCATCATCTACGGAAACTCAAGCTTAAACGTTATGTTTGACAGCATTGCACGTTCTATGACACAGGGTGTAATGGGAAATACCCCATGGTGCAAACTTGATAAGGTAAAATTCCTCTGTCCTGTACCGGGATATGACCGCCATTTCAAGATCACAGAATTTTTCGGAATCGAAATGATCAACGTGCCAATGACACCACAGGGACCGGACATGGATATGGTAGAGAAGCTTGTCAGTGAAGACGCATCCATCAAAGGAATCTGGTGTGTGCCGAAATACTCCAACCCACAGGGATATACTTATTCAGCAGAAACAGTAGAGCGCTTTGCGCATCTGAAACCGGCAGCACCTGATTTCCGTATCTACTGGGATAACGCATACAGCATTCATCATCTCTATGATGACAATCAGGACTTCCTTGTAGAAATCCTTGAAGCATGTGCAAAAGCAGGAAATCCTGATCTTGTATATAAATTTACATCAACATCAAAAGTCAGCTTCCCGGGTTCCGGTATTGCAGCAGTTGCAGCTTCCAAAGCAAACCTGGAAGATTTCCGCAGCTACATGCAGATCCAGACAATCGGACATGACAAATTAAACCAGTTACGTCATGTAAAATTCTTCAAAAATATCGACGGTCTTCATGAACACATGAGAAAACATGCGGCAATTCTCCGTCCGAAATTTGAAATGGTCCTTAATACACTGGACAGAGAACTTGGCGGTCTTGGAATCGGCGAGTGGACAAAACCACATGGTGGATACTTCATTTCCTTTGATTCAATGGAAGGATGTGCAAAAGCTATTGTTGCCAAGGCAAAAGAAGCAGGTGTTGTACTTACAGGAGCAGGCGCAACTTATCCATATGGAAAAGATCCGAAAGACTCCAATATCCGTATTGCACCAAGCTTCCCGACTCCTGAGGATCTTGGAAAAGCAGCAGAAGTGTTCGTACTCTGTGTTAAACTTACAAGTGTAGAGAAACTACTGGCTACTGTTCGCTGATAATATCCCGCGAGGTGTTTTTTGTGAGCGAAGATCACAGAAAACCCGAGACATACCGCGCGAATTTATGCAATTAGCATAAATTCTGTGCATCGCGAAGCGTGTTACTGTGAACGGAGTGAACAGTAACACTACTGGAAAACGCATAAAAGAGAATAATCGTATTTACTTTCTGGATAAATAATGTGATAATAAAACTGCCCGGCATAATTTCTTGCCGGGCGGTTGCTGTTTATAAAAAAGAAAGGAGAGGATGTCGTGAGCAGCAGAAAGAAAATCATGATCACCCTGATCATAATCTTGCTCCTGCTGACTGCCGGAGTATATGGATATGGTGTATACTATTTCACAGAGCATTTCTTACCGGGATCAATGGTAAACGGATTCAACTGTTCCTATATGACAGTATCCCAGTCAGAAGAATTGCTTACGCAGAAGGTGGGAGCATATGTTCTTACTATTGACACCAGAAATAACGGACAGGAAAGTATCACAGCAAAACAGGCGGGACTTTCCTATGACTCAGATGGAAATGTTGATAAACTGATCAGAAATCAGGATCGTTTTACATGGTTTCTTGCTTTTAATCAGCACAGGAATTATGAAGTGTCCTCCTCCATTAAATATGATGAGCAGAAGACAGAGGCTGCCATTTCCGAACTGAAATGTATGCAACAGGAGAATATGACAGAGCCTTCGGATGCTCATATAGAAGAGAAAGACGATAAGTTTGTAATTGTTCCTGAGCAGGAGGGAACTGCACTGAAACCAGAAAAAACAAGTCAGGATATTATAGATGCTCTTGTCACAGGACGAACGCCGGTTGATCTGGAAGCAGATGGATGCTACAAAGAACCGAAAGTTTATCAGAGTGATGAAACTCTGACGAAGAATTGTGAACTGATAAACAAACTTACGGATGTAGTGATAACCTATGATTTTGACGATTGCACAGAGACAGTAGACAGAGATATGATCAAAAACTGGCTCACAACAGATGAAAACGGTCTTTATACACTTGACAAAAAACAGATAGAAGCATATATCAGTGAACTGGCGGCTAAATATGATACGGTTGGAACAGAGAGAACATTTAATACATATGATGGTCGTGAGATTACTGTCAGCGGAGGGAATTATGGTTGGCAGATCGATCAGAAAGCGGAGCTGAAAGAACTTACAGAACTGATAAAAAACGGAGAAACCCAGGTCAGAGAACCTGTTTATTCCCATGAAGGTCTGGTCAGGAAAACAAATGATATCGGATATACGTATATAGAGATTGACCTGACGGCCCAGAGAATGGTATTCTATAAAGATGGAACGCCGACTGCGGATGCGCAGATCGTATCCGGAAATCCATTCGTGCCCAACTGTGCAACTCCTGTGGGATGTTATACAACAGGTGAAATGAAGAGCGGATGTACAGTGAACGGAGAGGACTATCCTTCTGCTGTAAATTACTGGATCCCATTCGATGGAAATCTGGGGATCAGTGATGCTCCATGGAGAATGGATTTCGGAGGGCAGCTTTATGAATTTGAAGGCACACATGGAAGCATCTGTGCACCATCCGATCAGGTGCAGATCATTTTCAGCAATGTTGAGAAGAACACACCGATTGTTATTTATGAATAAAGGAGAAAAATGATGAAGATTGTAGTATTAGCGGGGGGAACAAGTACAGAACGTACTGTCTCCATTACATCAGGAACAGGAATATGTAAGGCATTACGACAGAAAGGACATCAGGCGATTCTTGTGGATATTTTTTGCGGCATTGAGAATGTGGACCGGGAGAATCCGTTTCCGTCAGAGTATGATGTGGACGCAGCATCAGAATATATGTCAGCATTTAACGACAGGATTGAACAGATGAAAAAAGAGAGAAGAAGCTTCTTCGGACCAAACGTGCTGAAACTCTGCGAGGCGGCTGACATTGTTTTCCTGGGACTTCATGGTGCGAACGGAGAAGATGGAAAAGTACAGGCAACATTTGACCTGATGGGAATCAAATATACAGGAACCGGATATTTAAGCAGTGCCCTGGCAATGGATAAGGGAATCACCAAGCAGATGTTCCTGATGAATAATGTACCAACACCGCGGGGAGTGTCTATGGTAAAAGAAGAAATGACCACAGATCTGAAAGCACTTGGAATGGAATTTCCTGTAGTTGTAAAAACCTGCTGTGGCGGTTCCAGTGTAGGCGTTTATATTGTGAATGATCAGGCCGAATATGAGCAGGCTCTCAAAGACGCTTATTCTTATGAAAATGAAGTTGTGGTCGAAGAATATATAAAAGGACGTGAATTTTCAGTAGCGGTTGTGGACGGAAAAGCTTATCCGATTATCGAAATTGCTCCGCTTCAGGGATTCTATGATTATAAGAATAAATATCAGGCCGGCTCTACGATTGAGACCTGTCCTGCCGAAATTTCACCGGAACTCACAGAGAAAATGCAGCATTATGCGGAAGCAGGAGCCAAAGCTCTGTTTATGGAAGGATACTGCCGTCTTGATTTCATGATGAAGGAGAATGGAGATATGTATTGTCTGGAAGCAAATACTCTTCCCGGAATGACACCAACCAGTCTGATTCCGCAGGAGGCAAAAGTTCTGGGAATCGACTATCCGACTTTATGTGAGAAACTGATTGAAGTTTCCATGAAAAAATATCCGGCGCAGGATTTCACACTATAGAGCGTGTCTGCAGTAATTTATAGAATTGTTATAGATACATTATTAAGAGAATTGCTATAACAGGAAAGAAGATATAAAAAATATTATGAAAAACTTAACTCTTGAAAATATCGCCCGCGTATGCGGCGGTACTTATTATGGTCCGGCTGATAAATTACAGGAAGAAGTAATGTCTGTTATCACAGACAGCAGAAAAGCAGAAGAAGGATGTCTGTTTGTACCTATTGTGGGGGAACGTGTAGATGCCCATAAATTTATCCCACAGGTAATGAAAGCAGGGGCACTGGCAACCTTGTCGGAACGGGTGCTTGATAACGCTGATTTTCCTTATATCGCAGTAGAATCTTCTCTTCAGGCAGTGAAAGATATTGCAGAGTTTTATTTAAAGCAGCTTCAGATCCCGGTTGTGGGAATTACAGGAAGTGTTGGTAAGACAAGTACAAAAGAAGTGATCGCATCTGTTCTGAACCAGAAATACCATACTCTGAAAACACAGGGCAACTTTAACAATGAACTTGGTCTGCCTCTCACAGTTTTCCGTCTGCGTGATGGAGATGAAATTGCAGTTCTGGAAATGGGAATCAGTGATTTCGGTGAGATGACCAGACTTGCGCAGATTGCAAGACCGGACACCTGCGTGATCACGAATATCGGTACCTGCCATCTGGAGAATCTGGGAGACAGAAATGGTGTTCTGAAAGCAAAGACAGAGATTTTTAAATTCCTCAGACCAGAGGGACATATTGTATTAAATGGCGATGATGACAAGCTTATCACAGTAAAAGAATATGAAAATATAAAACCTGTATTTTTCGGAATGAGTAATGAATGTCAGGTTTACGGCGATAAGATTGTAAGCAGAGGTTTAAAGGGAATGACCTGCACCATTCATCTGGGGGATACTGCATTTACAGTTGATATCCCGATGCCGGGGCGCCATATGGTATATAATGCGCTGGCAGCAGCTGCAGTTGGAAATATTTACGGACTTACAACTGAGCAGATCAAAGCCGGAATCGAGAGCCTGGAGCCGATCAGCGGTCGTTTCAGAATGATCGAAACAGATAAATTTCTGATCGTAGATGACTGCTATAATGCAAATCCCATGTCCATGAAAGCCTCTCTGGATGTTCTGCAGGATGGTGCAGGACGCAGAATAGCAGTCCTTGGCGATATGGGTGAACTTGGAGAGAATGAAGTTCAGCTTCATGAGGAGGTAGGAGAGCATGCCGGAAAATGTGATATTGATGTTCTTATCTGTACAGGTAAACTGTGCAGAAATATGGCAGAGAGAGCACAGCGGACAAATCCGGACCTGAAAGTAATCTATGAGCCGGACAGAGAAAGTCTGCTGGAGCATCTGAAAGGTTATGTACAGGATGGTGACACTATTCTTGTGAAAGCTTCCCATTTTATGAAGTTTGAAGAGGTAGTTACGAAACTGGAAAATATGTAAACACTTCGAGACATTTTTGTCTTTTTATGAGAGAATTTGATGAGCGATTTTAGTTCCATGATACCGGAAACTGCAGTATAATAATCCTGTCAGTTTATGAGCAGGCAGCGAAGCAGATAGTCTTATCTGTTCAAGTGAGGAGGATGTTATGCTGGAGAAAGTTATGGAACTGCATTTCCTGCTGTATGCCATGATGTTAATGGGCGGACTGGGAGCACTGGGGATGCTGACCACACATCTTACCTACCGAAGAATGATCAGAAAAAATACAGAGGTTAAATCAAATCTCAAAGAGAAATGGACAAATCTTTGGAAAACAAGAGACAGGCTGTTGAACCGTATGAACCGGTTTGTCTGGTATCCGTCACTTTTCTGTATCGCCTTTCTTGGACTGGCTTTTTTTCTGTATTCCAAAGATGCACGATGGGACGGAATGCCGCTGGCATATCTTTATGTGGCTGCGATCATTCCGACAGCATTGCTTTTGCTGAGACAGGCGCTGGATTTTACATACAGAGAAGAACTTCTGATGAATTCTTTTTCTGATTATGTGGAACATGCCCGCACATGGGTAGAAGAAGTGCCGGTGCCGGAGAAGGCTGACGAAGCTGTAAAAGAGGAAATCGTTGAACATATTGCGGACAGTATCCGCCAGACTGCAGCAGCAGGAAGCCATTTCAGCGGAATGCTTACACCCGAGGAAGATGAGATTATGAGAGAAATCATAAGAGAATTTATGAAATAAAGACATGAAAATTCACAGCAAATGAGATACACAGGATCAGAAACAATATGGCAATGTAAAGTTTCTGATCCTGTACACATTTTAAGACAGAATAATTTATTATTCGTCATCCTCTTCAATTACCTGGATCTCCAGATAATCAAAATCAATCTGCTCTATAAAATTATCCTGATAAAATCTGGCTTTTCCATGTTTCTTAAAATGTCTGACTGTAGATTCCAGCCAGATTGGGTTTCCCAGATCCATTTCATAACAGATACTTTCCAGACCACGAAAAATCTTGTGGGTCCGCGTATCTTCGGAGTCATCGCAGATTACAGTATCTTTCAGTAAATGATTATTTTTCCATAATTTTCCCCATAAACGGAACATATCGGTAATACCTCCCTGTCAGAACTGCCACAGGCGGCAGAAATCTCATTTTCTAAGTGATTCCCAGTATAGCGGATTTTGGTAGGAAAGTAAAGAAAGTAAAAAAATGCTACTGCTTGTAGTAACTAAAATGTTACTGTTCACTCCGTTCTCAGTAACATAGCCAAAATTCATTCCAGATTGCCTGCGGCAATGGAATTTTGGCTTGTATGTCTCGGGATTTTGGCATATTCATGCCAAAACACCTCGCGGAATAGTGGTGTGTGAACAGTAACACTAAAATACTTATAGTCTTAGGCTTGATTATTCCGGTGGAATATTCTATAATAAAACCTAAATTTCCATAAATTAGCGTGTCAAAGTGCCGGTTCAGGAGAAAATCAGTTTTCATCTGGAAATTTGAAGACTGGTGTGGATAAGGTGAGTTCCATAACTGCATTTGTGATATGCAAAAAAACAGAATGGAGGAGACATTATGAAATTATACGATACCGGTGTGTATTTGCTGAATGGTCAGAAGATTGTTCCGGAGAATCAGGCAGATTTTCCTGTTTCCAAAGAGGAAGCTGCAAAGAGTACAATTGCCTATTCAATTCTGAAAGCACACAATACTTCCGGAAATATGGAGAAACTTCAGATTAAATTTGATAAACTGACTTCTCATGATATCACTTTTGTCGGAATTATCCAGACTGCGCGTGCCTCAGGCCTTGAAAAATTTCCGGTGCCATATGTACTGACAAACTGCCATAATTCACTCTGTGCCGTAGGCGGAACTATTAATGAAGATGATCATATGTTTGGACTTACCTGTGCCAAGAAATATGGCGGCGTATATGTACCGCCCCATCAGGCGGTTATCCATCAGTTTGCAAGAGAAATGCTTGCAGCAGGCGGTAAAATGATCCTCGGTTCAGACAGCCATACACGATATGGCGCACTGGGAACCATGGCAATGGGTGAGGGCGGACCGGAGCTTGTAAAGCAGCTTCTTTCCCAGACTTATGATATCAATATGCCAGGCGTCGTTGCCATTTATCTTACCGGTTCTCCTCGTCCGGGCGTAGGTCCTCAGGACGTTGCGCTTGCGATTATCGGCAAGGTTTTTGCAAACGGATATGTGAAGAATAAAGTTATGGAATTTGTAGGACCCGGTGTTGCAAATTTAAGTGCTGATTTCCGAATTGGCGTAGATGTAATGACAACAGAGACCACCTGTCTTTCCTCTATCTGGCAGACGGATGAGAAGATTCAGGAATTCTATGAGATCCATGGCAGAAGTGAAGATTACAAAGAACTGAAACCAGGTGAAACAGCATACTATGATGGCTGTGTAGAGATTGATCTGAGTGAGATCAGACCAATGATCGCTATGCCATTCCATCCAAGCAATACATATACAATTGATGAACTGAAAGTAAATCTGGATGATATTCTGGCAGATGTTGAGAAAAAAGCACAGATCAGCCTTGATGGAAAAGTTCCATATACATTAAGAGACAAAGTAATTGATGGTAAACTTTATGTAGAACAGGGAATCATCGCAGGATGTGCAGGTGGTGGATTTGAAAATATCTGTGCAGCAGCTGATATCCTTAAAGGCAAGAGCATTGGTGCAGATGCCTTCACATTGAGTGTATATCCGGCAAGTACTCCGATTTATATGGAACTGGCTAAGAATGGCGTTCTGGCAGGACTTCTTGAAACGGGAGCTGTTGTGAAGACTGCTTTTTGCGGACCTTGCTTTGGTGCAGGGGATACTCCTGCAAATAATGCATTCAGTATCCGTCATACGACCAGAAACTTCCCGAACCGCGAAGGTTCCAAAATCCAGAATGGCCAGATTTCTTCTGTTGCACTTATGGACGCACGTTCTATTGCGGCAACTGCAGCAAACAAAGGTTTCCTGACTTCAGCAGAGGATTATACGGGTGGTTATACAGGACAGAAATATTTCTTTGATAAGACAATTTATGACAATCGTGTATTTGACAGCAAGGGTATAGCTGATCCGGGTGTAGAGATCCAGTTTGGTCCGAATATTAAGGACTGGCCGGAGATGGCTGCACTTCCGGAGAATCTGATCGTGAAGGTTGTTTCTGAGATCCATGATCCGGTTACTACAACAGATGAACTGATCCCGTCCGGTGAGACATCTTCTTATCGTTCCAATCCACTTGGACTGGCTGAGTTTACACTTTCCAGAAAAGATCCTGCTTATGTAGGACGTGCGAAAGAAGTTCAGAAAGCTCAGAAGGCTATTCAGGAAGGAAAATGTCCGGTTGAGGCATTACCGGAGATGAAACCTGTAATGGATGTGATCAAAAAGGATTATCCGAATGTAAGCAAGGAAAATCTTGGTGTGGGAAGTACGATCTTTGCAGTGAAACCAGGTGATGGTTCTGCGCGTGAGCAGGCTGCTTCCTGTCAGAAAGTGCTTGGCGGATGGGCAAATATCGCCAATGAGTATGCGACAAAGAGGTACCGTTCCAATCTGATCAACTGGGGTATGCTTCCATTCCTGATTAAAGAAGGGGAGCTTCCGTTTGCAAACGGAGATTATCTTTTCTTCCCACAGATTCGTAAGGCAGTGGAAGAAAAGGATGATGTGATCCGGGGATATGTTGTCGGTGCTGAGGGACTGAAGGAGTTTGAAGTGGCTCTTGGGGAGCTTACGGATGATGAGCGTGAGATTATCCTTAAGGGATGCCTGATTAATTATAATCGAAAATAGGAAGTGATGAAGATGCAGCTATCCTCTCTTTAGGTTGGGAGTAGCTGCATCTTTATTGTTTATGAAATTATGAGAATTGCGGGAACTGCTTTGCAGCGGAGCGATTCGTGGATATAATAGAGCCCCGGGCAGCAACGTACTGCATCGAAGAAAGAGAAATAGTCTGAAAATTATCAAATAAATAAAAATATTATAAAATTAGTGCAAATAAGACAAAGATAAATAGAAAATATTGAAATAAAATGCAAAAATGTATTGACAAATAATAACAAGAGTGTTATTATAACACCATCAAAAGAAACAAGGAAACGAATTAAACAATCAAAGAAATTCATTCAATTCATAGCATATATAAATGTTCCAATGAAAAGGATGAAAATAAAAGAAAGGTTTGGGTGATTCCATTGGGAAAGAATTTATAACTTCATCAATATAAGAGTAACGGGTATCGCATTTCCTGCAAGAAAGACCTGATACGGAGATTATAAAAAAGTATTTTCCTTATATAATATAAGAGCATACGCACAGTCTGATTAATAAGGAAGGAATGTATCAAAGGTATTATAGAAGCGATAACTTATATTGAATATCTGTTGCAGACCTGATACAGGGATTTTGGTAAATGTGTAAAGAAATATTTACCGGAAGAGCATAACCCTTATCTCAGTAGTTAGCCTGAAAGCAGAGGTTCAGGTAACAGATAAACTGAAGGTAAGAACGATGTTTTGAGAGGCATATAGAAGTTTAAGTATATGGTTTGAAATCCTGCATCAGAAGAATATCCGGTATATAAAATTACAGGATATTGAGAGAAATATTAAGGTACTTTTTCAGTGATACTTTACATAATTCAGAACATCTGCCATTAATGTTCGATAAATATGAAAAGCACATAAGGAAATTAAACAGTTGTGAATTTAAGAAGTTAGGTTTATGATTGCTTAGCACGAAAAATAATGAAAAAGTGTATCCGATATTTCATAAATGAAAAATAAATTATAATACGTGAAATTATAATTTAAAATCTATAAAACTTTCTAAGTAAGTTCCGATGAACTGAATAACTGATATCATAAAAGCATAAAAGCAGGAATGAATCAGATTATAAACAGTACATATGGATTATGAGCAGGAAACAGAATAGGAATTTTAAATAAACATAGAAAAATTTAATAGTGAACTTATAAAGTAGTTTGTAAATAACATATTATTTTATTATAGAAAGAATACTAAGAGGAAAATAAATTGAATAACGAAGAACATTGAAGCGGTCATCATTTTTGAAATCAGGAAAAGTAAAAAGTGATGACCGTTTTCAAATTGTATTCATATATATTCGTTTATTGCGTGAAATGGAATTTTAGGATATACTCTCCATGAAAAGGAGAGTTTTTTATGTGGATAAAAGATATCAGAGATTATATTTTATATGAAGATAAAGATATTCTGGTCTGTCACAAACCGGCAGGGCTTGCAGTTCAGAATGCGCGGATTGGCAGTATGGATATGGAGAGCCTCTTGAAGAATTATATTGCTCAGAAGGTGCCGGGTAAGATGCCGTATCTGGGTATTATCCATCGTCTGGATCAGCCGGTGGAGGGGGTTCTTGTATTTGCCCTGAATCCGAAGGCGGCAGCAGATCTCAGCAGACAGATGACAGCGGGAAAAATAAAGAAGACTTATCTTGCAGTTACAGAAGGAACAGTGAAAGTGAAGAGTGCAAAACTGGTGGACTGGCTGAAGAAGGATGGCAGGACCAACAGCTCTGCAGTGGTTGAGGGAGGAACTTCCGGAGCAAAAAAGGCGATCTTGTCTTATGAAGTTCTGGAAACCTGGAAAAATAAGGAAGATGCACAGGATTGTGGCGAAAGAAATCTGATTCGGATTGATCTGGATACAGGCAGGCATCATCAGATTCGTGTGCAGATGGCGCATGCCGGAATGCCTTTGGTTGGTGACAGAAAGTATAATCCCGGTCAGAATAGTCAGGAACCGCTGGCTCTCTGTTCTGCAAAACTGGGATTTCAGCATCCGGTGACAAAGAAACAGTTGGAGTTTCAGGTGCAGCCTGCAGGTATGGCATTCAAAAGACATTGACATAGCGCAATTTTTGATGTATAAAAGTGAAAAATGTGTAAAATCTCTGGACGAATTTCGTAAAGTGTGTATAATGTAGAAAGTAATATGCAGTTATAAGGTTTATAGCAATTCTCGTAAATAATGCATTTAAGAGGATCGCTACAGGTAATTGTTCGATGTTAATTATTCTGTGAGAGTACTGGGCAGATATCGATTTTTTAGTTGACAGAAATTATACATTATTTTATGAAATTGCTGTAATGTGCAGTATAGCACTGAAAGGAAGAGGAAATTAAAATGAAAAGAGCGGCGGCAGCAGCGATAAGTTTAATGACAGGACTGGCAATGCTGACAGGATGCAGCAGAGCGGAGGTGGAAGAGACAATCCAGCCGTTGGTGGCAGACGCTATCGAAGAATCCGATTCAGAGGCAGAAGCGGTGAAGGAAGAGGATGAGAGTCCGCTGATTCCGGAGATTGATACAGATATAAAAATCCATGCCGGTTCAAGGATCGCAGTGGTAAGCAAATGTGTCAAGGGCGAATACTGGAAGATGGTTAAGAAAGGCATGGAAGATGCGGTAAAGGAAATTAATAAAGCATATGGTTATAAAAAAGATGACCAGATTACCATGACTTTTGAAGGCCCTGATAATGAAGAGGACGTAGAAACTCAGATTAATACAATAGATGCTGTTATCGCAGAGAATCCGGATGTTCTTTGTATTTCGGCAAGTGACATGGATTCCTGTGAGGCACAGCTTGAAGCTGCAAAGGAAAATGGAATTCCGGTTATAGCATTTGATTCTAATGTAGCCGAGAAAAAACTGGTGAAGGCATATCGGGGAACCGATAATGTGCAGGTAGGAAAGATGGCTGCTTATCAGCTTGGCAGTGCACTCGGAAAGATGGGAAAGGTTGCGGTTTTTTCCGCACAGCAGAAGACAAAGAGTGTTCAGGATCGTGTAGAAGGATTCATGAATAATATCGGGAAGTACGGAGATATTGAAGTTGTGGAAACTATTTATTCTGATCAGGTAGATGATATGGAGGCTTCCATGAAGGAAGTTCTGGAAAAATATCCCACACTGGATGGTGTATTCTGCACCAATGCAGATATTACAGAGATGTATCTGAATCTGGAGAAGAGTGATGAGCATGATGCACCGGCTCTGGTAGGGGTTGATGCAACTACTAAGCAGCAGGAAGCAATCCGTAATGGAGAAGAGATTGGCTGTGTTTCCCAGCAGCCTTATGCTATGGGATACCAGACGATCTGGGCAGCAGTTGAAACAACGGCACCGAAGAAATCTGTTGTGATCGAGAAAAATGTACTGAGCAATCCGGCATGGATCGATGCAGACTGTCTGGATGATCCGGACTACAGTGGATATTTATATACAGAATAAGAATGAAAGATAAACGCTCCGGGAGGATGTACAGGGTCTCAAATGCATTAATTAAGAGGATTTTCTATAAGAGGAATGTGTCTGTTGGGACAGACCGGTAATACAGAACTTATATATAAAGCAGAATTATATACGAAAGAAGAAGCATGAAAACAGTGATGAGTTGTTTTCGTGCTTTTTTTGTGTTATAGAATATTACTCCGTAATGTTCTATGGCACAAAAAAGCTCTCCGGGCAGGCTCCTTATTTATATCTCTTCTTCTTTGAAATATAAACAAATCAGAAGCTTTGACTGTATAAAAAGATTTATATTGATGATATAATCACATACACGATATAAAAATAACAAAAAAATATTGGATAGATGAAAAATATTTGATAAAATTATCTAATGAGATTGTAATTTTAAAGGATATATGATAAAATTTGACTATAAATTCTCGAAAATATATAAAAAATTAGACAAAAAGGAGAAGAGGATGAAACAATGGTCAGAGATCATCAGAAATGTCACCATGTTGTCGCAGCTTGGACTGTCTCTCATAACCCCTGTCCTGATATGTCTGGCAGTATGCTGGCTGATTGTTTCTAAGACCGGAGCTGGCGGATGGGTATATATCCCCGGTTTTTTCTTTGGTCTTGGAGGTTCCGGGACAGTGGCATATAAATTTTATCTTTCTATTAACAGACAGCAGAAGAAAGAGAACAAAAAGAAGAAAAATAAAGTATCGTTTAACAGACACCTGTAATGATACAGAAACGAAAGGGAGATTTATATGAGTATTATGGATAATGTTCAGCCTGCCGTAAAGAAGGAAACCGGGAAGGTAGCTGCCATCACCGGAATCGGGCTGATTTTGATGTGGATCGTGTTTGGAGTGCTGCATGCTTTCATGCCACAGAAGGTACCGTTTGATTATACGGTGTTTCTTGGAGGGGCAGTGGGAGGATGTGTGGCAGTCCTTAATTTCTTTTTTATGGGACTTGCAGTGCAGAAAGCAGCTGCAGCAACAGATGAGGACACAGCGAGAATGAGGATCAAAGCAAGTTACTCCCAGAGAATGCTGATCCAGATGTTGTGGGTGATCCTGGCAATCGTGGCACCCTGTTTTCATTTTGTGGCAGGAATCGTTCCTCTTTTATTTCCCGGAACAGGAATTAAAATTGCAGGAATTTTTCATACTAACAAATAGGTATTTCTATATTAAACCGGAACAGTACCGGGAGAGACGGGAGGTGAATAAAGAGTATGGAATTGGATATCAGCGGGGCAAGGATATTCTTTACATTACCCATTGATGTGCCTGTTCTCGGACCATTAAGACTCAGTGAGACAATGGTGGTAAGCTGGATTGTTATGATACTCATAACAGGTTTGTGTATCTGGCTGACACATGATCTGAAAGAAGAGAACATTTCCAAACGTCAGGCTGTGGCAGAGCTCATTGTAGAGAAGGCCAACAGCTTTGTAATCGGAAATATGGGTGAGAAATTCAGATACCTGATACCATTCGTTGCAGCACTTTTTGCAACTAGCGTGGTTTCCAACCTGATCAGTCTGATCGGACTTCGAAGCCCTACAGCAGACCTTTCTACTGAGGCTGCATGGGCAGTTGTGGTTTTCATTATGATCACAGCACAGAAGATAAAGACCAGCGGATTTGGCGGTTATCTGAAGGGATTTACAACCCCGATCGCAGTTATGACACCGTTTAATATTCTTTCCGAGCTGGCTACACCTGTCAGTATGGCGTGTCGTCATTTCGGAAATATCCTTTCCGGTGTGGTAATCAATGGCCTGATCTATGGGGCACTGGCAGTCGCAAGTTCCGCGCTTCTGGGCCTGATCCCGGGTGCACTGGGAGATGTACTGTCAAAGATACCGATTCTTGATGTCGGTGTACCTGCGATAACGTCGGTCTATTTTGACTGGTTCTCAGGAGTTATGCAGGCGTTTATCTTCTGTATGCTGACTGTAATGTATATTGCAAATGCAGCAGAAGAGTAGCAAAAACATGATTTGCCGGAACAAAACGGCAGCGGTGGGAACCGCAAAGAATGCTGAAATACAGCAGAAAAATTAATACCGCAGCAAAGGGGAAAAGCTGCAGATTATTATTTAACAGGAGGGTTTTAATATGGATTTTCAGTTATTGGCAAAAGGTATCGCATTAGCAGGATGTGCAATTGGAGCAGGATGTGCGCTGATCGCAGGTATCGGACCTGGTATTGGTGAAGGTAACGCAGTAGCAAAGGCGCTGGAGGCAATCGGACGCCAGCCTGAGTGCAAGGGTGATGTTACTTCTACCATGCTTCTTGGATGTGCCATTGCAGAGACAACAGGTATCTACGGTTTCGTAACCGGTCTGTTGCTTATCTTCGTTGCACCTGGTATGTTCATGAACTTCCTGAGCTGATAAAAACAGCTGAGATGCCGGATATCACAGATTAAGAGGCATCTGATATGGAACCAGTGGATAATTCCGGCAACAGCCGGAGAATGATCCGCATAAATACAGACAGGAGGTTACAAACATGCAGGTACAGGAATTAGTTGGAATTGTGCCGTGGAATTTTATAGCGACGATTTGCAACCTTTTTATTCAGGTATATCTGATCAAACGTTTCCTCTTCAAGCCCATCAATGAGATGCTGGAAAAGCGCAAAGCGAAAGCGGATGCCCAGATCCAGGATGCAGTGAAGGCAAAGGAAGAAGCTCAGGCAATGAAGGCAGAATATGAAAAGAATATGCAGGAAGCCAAGAATAGGGCAAATGACATTGTGATGACAGCTCAGAAAACAGCTGCTATCCAGAGTGAAGAGATGCTTAAGGAGGCTTCCAGTCAGGTAACTGCCATGAAAGAGAAGGCAGAGAAAGACATTGCCCAAGAGAAACGTAAGGCAGTCAACGAGATCAAGGGAGAAATCGGCGGTATGGCTGTTGAGATTGCCGGAAAAGTGATCGAGCGCGAAATTAGTGAAGAGGATCATGCAAAACTGATTGATGAGTTTATTGAGAATGTAGGTGAGGCATCATGACAAAAACTGCCAGAGTTTACGGCGGAAGTCTGTATGACCTTGCCGCTGAAGAAAAGCTCGATGGACAGATTATGGAGCAGATGATCGCAGTCAGACAGATTTTCAGGGAAAATCCGGGATATTTGAAATTGCTGGGAGAACCGGCGATTCCTGAAGACGAGAGACTTAAGATGATTGAAGAGGCTTTCGGAGGGCAGGCAGAGAGATATCTGGTGAATTTCCTGAAATTATTGTGTGAACGCAAGATTCTGAGAGAGTTTGCCGGATGCTGCGAAGAGTTTATCAGACGCTACAACAGTGCACATGGAATTGCAGAAGCCGTGGTTACCAGTGCAGTGAAGCTCAGTGATACTCAGATGGAAGCTCTGAAAGCGAAGCTTGAGAAGCTAAGTGGAAAGAAAGTGTATCTGGTTCAGAAAACAGATGCATCCGTTCTTGGCGGACTTCGCGTGGAACTGGAGGGCGTACAGCTTGACGGTACAGTACAGAGCCGTATTTCCGGTATTTCGAAGAAACTGAATGAATTGGTAGTATAAGGAACTGGATTCTGGATTTGAGAATCGTACTGTATGGGTATTTGACATATGGATATGAAAAATCTTTAAATTTCTGAATTCAGACAGCGCAAAATAATAGAATATAAAAGGATGGAATGGAAACATGCAATTAAAACCTGAGGAAATATCCAAGGTCATCCGAAGCCAGATAAAATATTACGAAAATGCCATTCAACAGAACGAGACAGGTACGATCCTTATGGTTGGTGACGGCATTGCCAGAGCCAGCGGACTGGTAAACTGTATGTCAGGAGAGCTTCTGGAATTTGAGGACGGAAGCTTTGGTATGGCACAGAACCTGGAGGAGAACAGTGTCTCCATCGTAATCTTTGGTTCAGATGAGAACATTGGTGAGGGTCAGACCGTAAAGCGTACAGGCAAGGTCGTGTCTGTACCTGTAGGCGACGCCATGGTTGGACGTGTTGTAAATGCACTGGGACAGCCAATTGACGGAGCAGGCCCGATTGATACAAAAGAATTCCGGCCAATCGAGAGCAAGGCACCAGGAATCTGTGAGAGAAGATCTGTATATCAGCCTCTTCAGACCGGTATCAAAGCCATCGACTCTATGATCCCTATCGGACGTGGACAGCGAGAACTGATCATTGGTGACCGTCAGACCGGTAAAACTACAATTGCTACAGATACCATTATTAACCAGAAGGGAAAAGATGTGATCTGTATCTATGTAGCCATTGGACAGAAGCGTTCCACAGTAGCTACATTAGTAGAGAACCTGACCAGAAACGGCGCAATGGATTATACTATCGTTGTGGCAGCTACAGCATCTGAGTCAAGCCCGCTGCAGTATATCGCACCATATTCCGGATGTGCAATGGGTGAATACTTTATGAATAAGGGAAAAGATGTGCTGATCATCTATGATGATTTAAGTAAGCATGCAGTTGCATACCGTGCACTTTCCCTGCTGATCCGTCGTCCGCCTGGACGTGAGGCATATCCGGGTGATGTTTTCTATCTGCATTCCAGACTTCTGGAACGTGCAGCGAAGCTGGACGATGAACATGGCGGCGGTTCCATGACAGCACTGCCGATCATCGAGACACAGGCAGGTGACGTATCTGCCTATATTCCTACTAACGTTATTTCTATTACAGATGGACAGATTTTCCTGGAGACAGAGTTATTCCATTCAGGAATCATGCCTGCTGTAAACCCGGGTATCTCCGTATCACGAGTTGGTGGTGATGCGCAGATCAAGGCAATGAAGAAGGTAGCAGGAACACTGAAACTGATTTATTCCCAGTACCGTGAGCTGCAGAGCTTCGCACAGTTTGGTTCTGATCTGGATGCTGATACAAAGGCACGTCTGGAACAGGGAGCACGTATTGTGGAAGTTCTGAAACAGAACCAGAATGCACCGGTTCCTGTTGAGAAACAGGTTGCGATCCTTTATGCGGTTACAAAGGGTGTTCTGGAATCAGTAAAAGTTGAAGACGTAAATGTATATGAATCAGGATTATATACCTATCTGGATACAGATGCAGCAGGCGTAGAGGTTATGCAGGAGATCCGCTCAACAGGTAAGCTGGAGCAGAAAACAGAGCAGAAGCTTCGCAGCGTACTGGATGCGTATACAGAGAACTTCCTGAATACAAGACCTGAGAAATAAAGTGATTAGGAGGGTATCGTATGGCTTCGAATATGAAAGCGGTAAAGCTGCGTATCAAGAGTGTACAGAGTACCATGCAGATTACCAAGGCCATGGAGCTTGTAGCATCCTCCAAACTGCGTAAGGCAAAGGAACGTGCAGAGGTATGCCGTCCGTACTTTACAGAACTTCATGAGACATTGAAAGAGATTGCAAGGGAGAATACAGATTTCTCATCCGTTTATGCGAAAGAGTCCCTGAATAATAAAACCTGCTATGTAGTGATCGCAGGTGACAGAGGACTTGCAGGTGGTTATAACACCAATCTTTTCAAATGTCTGGAGGCGTCTGCTGAGGGTAAGGACTACATGGTTCTGCCGGTTGGAAAGAAAGCAGTGGAATATTTCCGTCAGAGAGGGATAGAAGCTCTGACAGAACAGTTTGCAGAGGCAGGAAGTATTTCTGTAGCGGATTGTTTTGAGATGGCAAATATGCTCTGTACAGAATTTCGCAAAGGAACCTTTGGCCATATTGAATTATGTTATACTGTCTTTAATTCCATGCTTTCCCAGCAGCCGGAGGTATTTTCCATGCTTCCTATGACTGATATCAGAGAGGAAAGCGGCGGTAAGATAGAGACGAAGAATCTGATCCTCTATGAACCGGACGGAGAGACAGTATTTGATGCCATTGTTCCGGAATATCTGGCAGGCCTGGTTTATGGCGGTATCTGCGAAAGTACTGCAAGTGAACTGGCAGCCAGACGTATGGCTATGGATGCAGCCACAAGTAATGCGGAAGAGATGATCGATCAGCTCAATCTGTATTACAACAGGGCACGTCAGGCCAGCATCACGCAGGAGATCACGGAGATTGTTGCAGGTGCGGAAGGTCTTTAGAAATAGGAGATTATAAACATGAGTGAAAAACACATTGGCGAGGTAGTGCAGGTTATCGGTCCGGTACTGGATATCCGCTTTGCGCACGATGAACTGCCGCCTCTTCTCAATGCCATAGAGATTGATAATGATGGCGCAAAGCTGGTTGCCGAGGTTGCACAGCAGGTTGGTGATGATGTGGTAAGATGTATTGCCATGAACTCTACTGACGGTCTGGTGCGCGGTGCCAAAGCTCTGGATACAGGCGGTCCAATTTCCGTTCCTGTAGGTGAGGAATGCTTGGGACGAGTATTTAACCTTCTGGGTGACCCGGTAGACAATCTTCCGGCACCGGAGGCAAAGGAACGCTGGTCTATCCATCGTCAGGCTCCTTCTTATGAAGAACAGATGCCTGCAACAGAGATTCTGGAGACAGGAATCAAGGTTGTTGACCTGATCTGTCCTTATGCAAAGGGTGGTAAGATCGGTCTTTTCGGTGGTGCAGGTGTAGGAAAAACAGTTCTTATCATGGAGCTGATCCACAATGTAGCAACTGCACACGGCGGACTTTCCGTATTTACAGGTGTAGGAGAGCGTACACGTGAGGGAAATGACCTTTACAATGAAATGAAAGAAAGTGGAGTTATCGACAAGACTGCTCTGGTTTACGGTCAGATGAACGAGCCGCCCGGAGCACGTATGAGAGTTGGACTTTCCGGACTTACCATGGCGGAATACTTCCGTGATGAGAAGAACCAGGATGTGCTCCTCTTTATTGACAATATTTTCCGTTTTACACAGGCAGGTTCCGAGGTGTCTGCTCTTCTGGGACGTATGCCTTCAGCTGTAGGTTATCAGCCTACACTGGCAACTGAAATGGGTAACCTGCAGGAACGAATTACTTCTACAAGAAAGGGCTCCATCACATCTGTACAGGCTGTATATGTGCCTGCCGATGACCTGACTGACCCGGCTCCTGCAACTACATTCTCACATCTGGATGCAACAACTGTACTTTCCCGTGAGATTTCCAGCCAGGGTATTTATCCGGCTGTTGATCCTCTGGATTCCACAAGCCGTATCCTTTCTCCTGAAATCGTAGGAACAGAGCATTATGAGATTGCCAGATCAGTACAGAGAGTTCTTCAGCGTTACAAAGAGCTTCAGGACATTATTGCCATCATGGGTATGGATGAGTTGTCAGAGGAAGACAAACGTACTGTAAGCCGTGCCCGTAAGGTTCAGAGATTCCTGTCACAGAGCTTCTCTGTAGCAGAACAGTTTACAGGTATGCCTGGCAAATATGTTCCGCTGAAGGAGACGCTGAGAGGATTCAGAATGATCCTTAACGGTGAGTGTGATGACATTCCTGAGAGTTATTTCCTGTTTGTGGGAACCATCGATGAAGTGTTTGAAAAAGCGAAGAATCAGTAAAGGGGGAAATGTCCTATGAGTACTTTCCCGTTGAGAATCGGAACACCGGACGGATTACTCTTTGAAGGCAATGTGGAGCGTGTGATCTGCAGAACTGTCAGCGGTGATCTGGCCATTCTTGCCAGACATTGTAATTACTGTACTGCCCTGGGAATGGGCGAAGCCAGTGTGGTAATGGAAGACGGCAGCAGACGGACCGCAGCCTGTATTGGCGGAATGCTTTCTGTTATGAACGGAAAGTGCCGTGTCCTTGCAACTACCTGGGAGTGGAAAGAGGATATTGATGAGCAGCGTGCGCAGGAAGCTAAGAAAAGAGCTGAGGAGATGATTGCCAAAGGTGGTTTGAGTGATCATGATTATAAGATTGTGGAGGCTAAACTGCAGAGGGCGTTGGTGCGTTTGAGTGTGAAGAGCTGAGAAAATAAGAGTTATTAAAAGACTGACAGGAAATCCGGGAGGGGAGACTGTCGGTCTTTTTTGTTTGTGATATGTTTTTTGGGGATATAGTGGGAAGAATCTGAGGGAGGGATTTGAAGGAGGGATGCATAGAAAAGGGACGCATAGAAAAGGGACGCATAGAAAAATAATTTATTTCATGTGCGGTTTCGGACATTAAGATATTCTAAGCTGTTAAAAATCTGCTAAAGGCATGAGAAAAATGCCACAAACTCGCTTCGCTCAGACAGTGTGTCATTTTTCTCATAACGCAGATTTTGACCAGCTAAGAATATCTAAATATCCTGCAAATGCACATGAAATAAATTATTTTTCTATGCTGGTAGTTGGAGATTTTAAACACACTGACAGGGACTTATTTGATTTGGTGTTGCTGTTCATGCGCTATTATCCCGCGGGGTGTTTTTGGGGTATGAATATGCCAAAATCCCGATACACACAAGCCTATATTCCATTGACGTGGGTAAGCTGGAATTTTGGCTACATTACTGTAAGCGGAGCGAACGGCAACGATTCGGTTAAAAAGATGGAATATAGTATATTGTCGCACATTGACACTTTACCATGATGAGGTTAAAATAGAGATAGATTATGTGACTGTAGGGGAAAGTGGGCAGTTGTGATATTATTCTGAATTTCGGCGGTTTGCCGGGATTATTTGAACAGGAGCGAATGTGTTATGATAGCAGAAAAAATGAAACCTTATGTAAAAAATAATTCAGCCATCCGTATGATGTTTGAGGAGGGAAATCGTCTCAGAGCCATTTACGGTGCGGACAAAGTTTATGATTTCAGTCTTGGGAATCCGAGCGTTCCGGCACCGGAGTGTGTGAAGGAGGCTATTATTGATCTGGTGAACGAAGTGGAGCCGACAGTGCTTCATGGTTATATGAGTAATGCAGGATTTGAGGATGTGCGCCAGACGATTGCGGAATCTCTGAACCACCGCTTTGGGACAAAGTTTGCGGCGAAGAATCTGATTATGACAGTTGGAGCAGCCAGCGGTCTGAATGTGATTTTCAAGACGATCCTGAATCCAGAGGAAGAAGTGATTGTTTTTGCACCATATTTTCTGGAATATGGTGCATATGTGCGCAATTTTGATGGCAAGCTTGTGGAAATCTCTCCGGATACAACCACATTCCAACCGAATCTTGAGGAGTTTGAGCAGAAGATTACGGCAAAGACAAGAGCAGTGATCGTAAATACACCTCACAACCCCACTGGTGTCGTATATTCAGAAGAAACCATTAAGAAGCTGGCAGCAATTCTTGAGAAAAAACAGCAGGAATTTGGCAGTGTGATTTACCTGATTTCTGACGAGCCATACAGAGAGCTGGCTTATGATGGTGTAGAAGTTCCGTATCTGACAAAATATTACGATAATACTATTGTTGGCTATTCTTACAGCAAATCTCTGTCCCTTCCGGGAGAGCGTATCGGTTATCTGGTAATTCCGGATGAAGCAGATGGAAGTGAAGAACTTATTACTTCAGCGGCTATTGCCAACCGTACTATCGGATGTGTCAATGCCCCATCCCTGATGCAGAAGGTGATTGCCAAATGTGTAGATGCAGAAGTGGATGTAGCTGCATATGACAAGAACCGTCTGGCGTTATACAATGGACTGAAAGAATGCGGATTCGAGTGCATCAAACCCCAGGGTGCATTCTACCTCTTTGTGAAATCACCGGTAGCAGATGAAAAAGCGTTCTGCGAAGCTGGAAAGAAATATAATATTCTTATGGTTCCGGGAAGCTCCTTCGCCTGCCCGGGTTATGTGAGACTGGCTTACTGTGTATCTTATGATACGATTATTAATTCCCTGCCGGAGTTTAAGAAACTGGCAGAAGAGTTTGGACTGTGAAAACGGCGGGGATTGACATTGGGACAACAACGATAAGCGGTGTTGTTCTGGAAAAAGAGGAAAACGGACAGGCAAAGATTCTGGAGGCAAAAACTGTAGAGAACGGTTGCTTTATCGAAACCGGAAATGAATGGGAAAGAATACAGTATGCAAAAGAAATTGTAGAAAGAGCAGTGAATCTGCTGGATTATTTCCTGGAGAAGTATCCGCATGTTGAGCGGATTGGGCTCACAGGGCAGATGCATGGAATTGTCTATGTTGACAAAGAAGGAAATTGTGTCAGTCCGTTATATACATGGCAGGATGCCAGAGGAAGTATCTGCGATGGGGATCAGATTCCTTTAACAGAAGAAATCCGGGAAAGATGTCAAATCCATGCTGCTTCAGGATATGGGCTTGTCACACACATTTATAATATCAGACATAATCTGGTTCCGGATTCGGCTTTGAGCTTCTGTACGATCATGGATTATTTTGGAATGTATTTGACAGGGCGTAAAAAACCATTGGTACATGTGAGCAATGCGGCAGGTTTTGGATTCTTTGACAGCCATAAGATGTGCTTTGAAAAAGAAAAACTGGCTGAAATGGGAGTGGACGTAAAATGGCTGCCGGATGTCTGTACGGAAATAGAAAAACTGGGTACATACAGAGGAAGGACAGTTACAACAGCAATCGGAGACAACCAGGCAAGCTTCCTTGGAGCAGCAGGTGATGAGGAGAATATATTACTGGTCAATATGGGAACCGGCGGACAGATTTCTGTTCTTTCCAGTCAGTATTTTTCGGGAGATGGAATTGAGGCAAGACCTTTCCTAAATAGGAAGTATCTGCTTGCAGGAGCATCTCTGTGTGGCGGCAAGGCATATGCGCTTCTGGAACAGTTTTTCCGAAAAATTGTAAAAGAAGCGACCGGACAGGAGCAGCCATTATACAAAGTAATGGAAAAGATGGCAAGAACAGGGAGAGACCAGAATAGTGAAAGAACTGAAAGTCGAAAGATTAAAGTTGAAACAACATTTGACGGTACGCGGGTAAATCCGGAAAAAAGCGGTAGTATTACCCAGATCTGTTCCGAAAACCTTACACCTGAAGATTTCTGCTATGGTGTTCTGAAGGGAATGAGCACAGAACTGTATCAGATGTATATGACTATTCAGAAAGGAATCGGTATAAAGATCAGGCGTATGATTGGTTCCGGGAATGGACTGAGAAAAAATCCGGTACTATGCGAAATTATTGAAGATATGTTCAAGGCAGAACTTGTTCTGGCAGAATGTGAAGAGGAAGCTGCGACAGGAGCGGCAATGAGCAGTAGTATGTATAACTATAACAACTCCACCAGATAATAAAATGAAGCAGTGAAGCGGATTGTGAGTAACCAATTGATTTTAATACTGGAATTTGAGGAAAGAGGCTGTCCTGAAAATAGACAGCTCCTTCTTTACTGTCCGATTTATTGTATGTTATTTTTCGACATGTTCTGATATATTTTGGAGCATGCCGAAAAATTTTATGAAAACTGCAAAAAAAATCAGGAAAAAAAAGACAGCATTTTAAACGCTATGGAAAAAATGCAATTTTTGAAAAAACAATTATTGTAATAATCTCCCGGACGTGACATAATAAGAATGGAAAAGTAAAAAGCAGGTTAAATTCTGATTAGAAACAGGTAAAATAACCTGCTTACATTATGCGCCGATTTTCTGAGATGAGGTGGGAAATCAGGCAGACGACAAAGGAGAAAATAATGGGAATTTTTTCAATGATATTGTCATTACTGAGCGGAGTAGCGTTATTCCTGTTCGGTATGTCATTGATGGGCGACGGCCTGAAAATGGTTGCCGGAAATAAGCTGGAAGCTTTCCTGTATCGAATGACAAACACACCGCTGAAGGGAGTTGCGCTTGGAACTGCAGTTACCAGCGTGATCCAGTCATCTTCCGCAACGACCGTAATGGTTATCGGTTTCGTAAACTCCGGTATGATGAAACTGAAACAGGCCATCGGTATTATCATGGGAGCCAACATCGGAACCAGTATTACCGGATGGATCCTCTGTCTTTCTTATATTGACGGAAAGAACGGAATTGCGAAGATTTTATCTACAGCAACAATTTCAGCAGTAGTAGCGATTATTGGTATTATCCTTCGCATGGCATGTAAGCGTTCCGTGCATAAAAATATCGGTAATATCATGCTTGGTTTTGCAATCCTGATGACAGGTATGCAGACAATGAGCGGTGCTGTTTCACCACTGAAGGACAGCCCCACATTTACAAACATGCTGACAATGTTTTCCAACCCGCTGATAGGTATTCTGGTAGGTATTGCATTTACCGCAGTGCTACAGAGTGCATCTGCCACAGTCGGTGTATTGCAGGCGTTATCTGTAACAGGTATCCTGACATTCTCCAGTGCATTCCCGATCGTTCTTGGTATCGGTGTAGGTGCTGCCTGTCCGGTTCTGATTTCAGCAATCGGTGCGAATAAGAATGGTAAACGTACAGCACTTGTTTATCTGATCAATGACCTGTTTGGTCTTATCCTCTGGTCAGTGATCTTCTACACTGTAAATGCTGTTGTGCATTTCGGATTTATGGATATGATTATGTCACCGGTTGCAATTGCTTTACTGAATACTGTATTCCGTGTAGCAACAGTATGTGTTCTTTTCCCGTTCATACCGAAGATCGAGCAGCTGGTGTGCTGGCTTGTAAAAGACAGTGCAGAGGAACTGGAAGATGAAGCAGACTTTGATCTTCTGGAAGAACGTCTTCTGAATTATCCGGCACTTGCTATTGGACAGTGTCATCGTGCCATGAGCGGTATGGCAAGGAAGCTTCGCAAGAATGTCAACCGTGCCATGAACCTTCTGAATGAATATCAGCAGGATAAATTTGATAAGGTACAGAGAAAAGAGAACCTGATCGATAAATACGAAAGCCGTCTTGGGGAATATCTGATGAAGCTCACAAAGCATGAGATGAACAGTGCCCAGACAAGGCAGGCATCCCTTTATCTTCATACCATCAATGACTTTGAGAGAATCGGTGACCATGCATCCTACATTGCCTATATGTCCAGTGAAATGCATGATAATCACACTAATTTCTCACAGGAAGCCTGGGATGAGCTGAATGTAGTAATGGAAGCAGTTCGTGAGGAGATCAATCTTACCTGTCGTGCATTCCTCAATGATGACAAAGAGATGGCTCAGAGAGTTGCACCTCTTGGAATGATTATCACATCCTTATGCAATGAGCTGAAGATGCATCATGTAGAGCGTCTGAGTAATGGCAATTGCGGACTGGAAGAGGGAACTGTATATACAGATATTCTCAACAGCTTTAACCGTATTGCAGCACATTGTGCAAGTGCAATGGTAGCTCTCCTTAAGAGTGGAGACGAGAATCCGGATATGCATATCCATGATTCCAAGATTTACCCATCTGACAGCGTGGAATATTATACATACTTCAAGGAATATCGCCAGAAGTATGAAATCGTAAAGAACGAGGAACACATGCGAAGCATGGAACCGGAAGAAGTAGAATAATACTTTTATACTACAAAGCAGTAAATGTATATGATATAATGACAGCAGATAATCTGGAAACGGATGTCTGCTGTTTTTTTCGTTATAGTTGCCGTGCATGCAGATGGTGGGAATGATTTTTCGAATACGCTCCTGCGTGTGCAGGCTGAGGAGCCAGCAGGCAGGATCATTTTTGTAAAAACAACACCCCAAAGGAGGAGAAATTAATTATGTTATTCGACAGCAGAACAGTTTATCTCGGTGCATCCAGAGACAAATATGAGCAGTATTGTAAAGCCTTAGATTCAGAGAAAATCAAATACAAAACAAAGAGAGTCAACCACGAAGAAAAAATGACAGCTCCGGGCAGGGGAACTGCCCGCAGTATGGGTGGGAATTTCGGAACAGATAAAACATTGTATGAAATCATGGTCGGAGAGAAAGATTACGACAATGCAATGGGGATTCTGATAGCACTGAAGTAGACGGAATCTATCCTGAAGAAGAAAGTACGCAAAAAAGTGTGCAAGATAGTGTGCAAGATAACGGAAATCCTGGAGGTGTTTTGTGGGAGAATATAAACCGCCATTTACAATAACAAATGAGATATTATCATATGTGTCTTCAATTTCTGAAAAAATAGGGCGAATCACAGCAATCAGCAGTTTGGAAACAAAACCGCACCTGAGAAAGAATAACCGAATTAAATCTATTCATTCATCTTTAAAAATAGAAGCGAATTCTCTTTCTCTGGGGCAGGTTAGGGATGTAATTAATGGCAGGCTTGTACTGGGGGAACAGAAAGAAATACAGGAAGTTAAAAATGCATATGCGGCGTATGAAAGCCTTTCGGAAATTAATCCCTATAGTATAAAAGATTTAAAGAAATTTCATGGGATTATGACAAAATATCTTGTGGAAGAATGTGGGGAGTTTCGCCATGGAGAAGAGGGAGTCTTTAATGGAGATGAATGTATTTTTATGGCACCTCCGGCACAATTTGTACCGCAGCTTATGGATGAACTGTTTGAATGGATGAAGAAATCAAGGAATAGTGTTCATCCATTGATTATGAGCAGTGTATTTCATTATGAGTTTGTCTTTATTCATCCATTTGCTGATGGTAACGGAAGAATGGCAAGATTATGGCACACTGCGATTTTGTCTAAATGGAAACCTGTATTTGAGTATATTCCAATCGAAAGTCGGATTGAAAAATTTCAGGATGAATATTATGATGCGATTGCCAGATGTCATGTTTCAGGAGAATCTACCATTTTTATAGAGTTTATGTTGTCACAGATAGACAGGATTCTGGAAGATATTTCGCTTCAGATGAATGAAGAAAATGAACAGTTTTCAGAAACTGTCAGGAAAATGCTTGAAATCATGGAGTATGATACGCCTTATACAAGAAAAACACTTATGGAAAAACTGGGGTTAAAGTCCAGAGATGGATTCCGCAGAAATTATTTGCAACCCGCACTTGAGATGAATTTGATCCAAATGACATTACCAGATAAACCGAATAGCAGAAATCAGCGATATATGAAAGTATGAATAGCAGGAAGCTTATCTGATTTATAGCAATCTATAGCAATTCCATAAAATAATGCAAGCAATCCAGCCCATCATAGTGTGAAGTCCTGCGTCAGATATCTTTCTTGTCTTTCGCACTCTGCTGAACTGTCTTGATTGCATTATTTATAAGGATTGCTATAGTTAAACGGATTGAATAAATTTCTCTACATAATGCAGAGCTGCTCCGATTGCCGGTGTATATTGTCCGTTGGTACCGACCAGAATCTGTGTTTTATCCAGTATGAATGGTGCGGCTGTATGGAGATGCTCTGCCAGATATTTAATATCTTCTTCTGTAAAATAAGGTGCCAGATATCCGCTGAGGATGATCGGTGCATCAATAACAAGGTTAAGATTTTTCATGGCAAATGCCAGATGGTTTAAATAATCTTTCCAGATCTGTATGATTTGGGGAGATTTTTTTTCGCGCAGAAGAGGGAAAAATTCTTTGGCAGGAATACCTGCAGCCTGTTCCAGTGCATTGGCAGAGCAGTAGGTTTCCAGGCAGCCACGGCTGCCGCAGTAGCAAAGTGGGCCGTCGGGATTAATACACATATGTTCAAGAGTTCCGCTGTGCATGGAGATCCCCTGATGAATCTGATGATTGGTAATGATGCCGCCGCCCAGATTTCGGTTCAGCAGGATGATAACAGCACTGTCAAGCTCAGGATGATTCCATAATTCAAGGAACGCAGCTGATTTCGAATCATGTTCCAGATAACAGGGATAAGGAAGATATCTGGAAAAATCATCCAGTTTCATGCCTGCGTTATTCATGATATCTCCATATAGTACAGTGGTATGATCCGGGGATGTGATACCCTGTGTGGCAATGGATATGCCAAGAACTTTGTCATTGTCATACTGGTGCGATGAGATGAATTCTTTTACTGCGTCAGTAACCTGTTTATAGTAATTCGGTGTGTTGGAATATGGAAGCGGAAAGGTATCTGTATAGAAAGCATTTCCATACAAATCTACAGCAGTAATATGAAACATCCTTTTTAAAATACCAATACCAATGGAAATTTTAAAATCTGATACAATCTGAAGGGCGTTTGCCTTTCTTCCGCCAGTGGATTCAAAGAAACCATTTTTTTCAATAAGACCTTCCTGCTCCAGAAGATTCAGATTCTGACTGACAGTGGATAAACCCATCTGCAGTTCCTGAACGATCTGTAGCTTGGAGGTCGTTTTTTTTCTGTAAATGTACTGGTAAACCTTTGATTTATTTATTTTCTTGAGACTAATGTTGGTCAATCCCTTTTCACTCATAATATTCTCCTGATTATGTTACAAGATAATGTTAAGTTTCAGTTTTATTGTAGCATAGAACGAAAAAAAAACAATAAAAATATCCGGCACGATCAGCAACATCAATTTGTCAGCACACTATAGTAAAATAGACAAAAAAGTTGTTTGAAAATTAGAATTTCTGTCAATGGATTTTTTAAAATAAAAGATATATACTCAACTTACAGTTAAGATATAAACGTAAGTAAAAAACATAATAACAAACAATAAGCATCGAATAAGACAAACAAGGAGGATATAACATGAAATTATCAATCAATGGAATCAAGGAACAGGAAGCATGGAAAAAGGCGGGAATCGCTCTTCCGGGTTATGATGTAGAGACTGCCTCTGAGAAAGCAAAGGACAATCCGGTATGGGTTCACTTTGGTATCGGAAATATTTTCCGCGTATTCATCGGTGGAATTGCAGATGGTCTTCTGGAAGAGGGAGTGCTGGACCGTGGGATTACCTGTGTGGAAACTTTTGATTATGATGTAGTAGATAAGATTTATGATCCATATGACAATCTGGGATTAAGTGTAATCCTGCATGGGGATGGAACCCGTGAGTATAAAGTAGTCGGAGCCTTTGCAGAAGCAGTGAAGGCACAGTCTTCTAATGCAGCACAGTGGAAACGCCTGAAAGAAATCTTCACAAGCAAATCCCTGCAGATGGTTTCCTTTACGATCACAGAGAAAGGTTATGCATTACAGAAAGCGGATGGAACATGGTTCCCGTTTGTAGAGGAAGATATCAAGAATGGTCCGGACAAAGCAGCTGGTGCCATGGCAGTTCTGGTTGCAATGCTTTATGAAAGATATAAAGCCGGCAAATATCCGATCGCACTGGTTTCCATGGATAACTGCTCACAGAACGGTGCAAAGCTTCGTGAGTCAGTACTGACAATGACAGAAGAGTGGAAGAAAGCAGGATTTGTTGATGAGGGATTTGTAAACTATGTAAGCGATGAGAAAGTAGTTGCTTTTCCATGGACAATGATCGATAAGATCACACCTCGTCCAAGCGAGCAGATTGCAACAGACCTTGAGAAGCTGGGTGTTGAGAACATGCAGCCGGTGATTACAGGTAAGAAGACATACATTGCACCATTTGTCAATGCTGAGAAACCACAGTATTTGGTAATAGAGGACAGCTTCCCTAACGGACGTCCGGCTCTGGAAAAAGGTTTCGGCGTATATATGGCAGACAGAAATACAGTTAACCTTTCTGAACGTATGAAAGTAACAGTATGTCTGAATCCGGTTCATTCTGCTACAGGTCCGCTGGGAGTAGTTCTTGGATATGATCTGTTTGCGCATATGCTTAATACAAATGAAGATATGATGAAAATGGCACGTATGATTGCTTATGATGAAGGTCTTCCGGTAGTTGCTGACCCTGGAATCCTTTCTCCCCAGGCATTTGTTGATGAGCTTTTTAATGATCGTTTTCCAAATGAATATCTTGGAGATACAAATCTTCGTCTGGCAGTAGATGTATCTCAGATGGTTGGTATCCGTTTCGGCGAAACAATCAAAGCATATGTAAAGAAATTCGGAGATGCTTCCAGACTGACAGCTATTCCTCTGGGAATTGCAGGATGGCTCAGATATATGCTTGGTGTAGATGATGAAGGAAATAAATTTGAACTTGCACCGGACCCAATGAATGAGGAACTGCAGGAACAGTTTAAGGATATTGTAGTAGGCAAACCTGAAACATTCAAAGATCAGTTAAAACCAATTCTTTCCAATGAGCGTCTGTTCTTCACTGACCTTTACAAAGACGGTGTGGGAGAGAAGGTTGAGGACATGTTCCGCGAGATGATTGCAGGACCTGGAGCTGTAAGAGCAACAATACATAAATATGTTGGATGATTTTCATCAGATGTATATTATAACGGACTATCAGGAGGAAAATGAAAATGAATTTAAAAGAACAGCATATTGGAATTCCGACCAATGATGTTGTTCATTTTCTTCCCTTCTGGGAAAACGGGGTAAAGTTTTTTACAATTGAGGGACCGAATAAAGAGAAGGTTGAGTTCAGCCAGTACTTATAAAGTCAGGCGGTTAAATTCAGCGAGAAAAAGCATCTGTCAAAGCAGGTGCTTTTTGTTTTCAATATTTTATTGAGAAAAGCCTGAGAAAAGTTTAAAATAGGAGATACTAAAAAATAAACGAAAGGGGTTTTTATCATGAGCAAACGAACAGAGAGAATGAGCCGGAGTGCAGCTGAGAGAATTAACCGCAAAGATACAGTGATCAGACAGAATAATGCAGAACTTGAGGAGCTGAGGAATCAGTATGAGAATCTGGATATCTGTGAGGAGGATAAGCAGGTGATTGATGATTATATTGCCTGCAAAGATGCCAGAGCTGACAGGATGGCAGAGAAACTCTATGAAAAGGGACGAAAAGATGTAAAGAGATGTATCCGCATCCGAAAACTGATCCGCAGATGCATGATCCTGTCTGCCATTGTTACGGTGGTACTGATTCAGTATAATAAGAATGAGAAGCTGAGAGAAAGTCTGGAAGAGCTGCTGAAAATGTTCCGAGATGGAGTGTCGGACGAGGATTTATAACTGATATAAATAACGCAGATAAAAATGTACTTTCGGAATCTTTTTGCAAAAGCAAATACAAGGAAGACTTTGAGAGTGCATAAAACAAAAAAAGGAGCAAGAGACAGCATGGGAATACAAAGATACTCGATTATATACAGCAGTAAAACAGGGAACACAAAGAAGCTTGCGGAGAAGATCAGGGAGGTACTGCCTGAGGAAAACTGTGATTATTTTGGAACAGAAGGAGCGAAGGCTCTTTCATCCGACATATTATACATTGGATTCTGGACAGATATAGGGAATGCAGATCCTGTAACACTTGAACTGTTAAAGATCCTGAAAAATAAGAAGATCTTTCTGTTTGGAACAGCAGGCTTCGGAGGCAGTGAAGCCTATTTCCAACAGGTTCTCGGGAAAGTTAAGGAATCTGTTGATGAGAGTAATACAGTGATGGGAGAATTTATGTGTCAGGGGAAAATGCCCCAGTCAGTCAGGGACAGATACGTAAAGATGAAAGAGAAGCCGGATCATGCACCAAACCTGGATGAACTGATCCAGAATTTTGACAGGGCGTTATCTCACCCTGACAATGAGGATCTGGACAGACTGGAAGAAATAATCAGAAGAGACCTGAAAAAATAATTAAGTCTTGACTAACAGAGGGAACTGCGGTATAGTGCTCGTTACTAAAAAAGGTAATTCATAAATTTTTATAGATTTTCATGAAAGAGAGGTAACGAGACATGACATTTTATCAGGAATTACAATTGAGTTCGACCGGCTCCAAACAGCTGATCAGAAGCACCACAGACCCAAAAGAGAAAAGACGGCACATTTTAATCTATAATTTTAAAGTGTATCTGGTTATGGCTTTTTGCGTAGCAGTGGTGAGCATGTACAGTAAGCTTACAGGGAGCAGCAACAGTGTAGTTGGTGTTACTGTTCTGTTGGCAGTGCTTGTGCTGCGGCAGGCAGATTTCGGGATCAGGACAACACATGGACTGCTTTCCATTGCAGGAATCTTCGGTATTCTTATGGCAGGACCCCGTCTGGCAAATATAGTGCCTCCGTTAGCCGCGTTTGCAGTGAATGCTGTGTGTATTTTACTGCTGATGATACTGGGCTGTCATAATGTGATCATGTACAATCATTCTACCTTTGTTCTGGGCTATTTGCTGCTTCTGGGCTATGATGTGACAGGAAAGGAATACACCTTCCGTGTGATCGGCTTGTTGGTGGGAATGGTGATCTGTATGATCGTCTTCTATAAGAACCAGAGAAACAGAGCCTATCGAAGAACCTTCTTGGATTTGTTCCGGGAATTTGATCTTAAGTCAGCAAGAAGCAGATGGTATGTGAAACTGACACTGATTGTATCCAGCGCAATGCTGTTTATGAATCTTCTGGGACTTCCCAGAGCAATGTGGGCAGGAATCGCCTGTATGTCCGTATGTCTGCCTTTTACAGAGGACTGTATCCCAAGGTCTGTGAGCAGAGGAATGTTTAATGTTGTGGGCTGTCTGCTGTTTATTGTGCTGTATCTGGTACTTCCTAAATCCATGTATCCGTACATTGGAATGATCGGAGGAATCGGAGTTGGATATTCAGCAGGATATCCGTGGCAGACTGCATTTAATACATTTGGAGCGTTGTCTATTGCAGCAGGGATCTTCGGAATGCCGGCAGCAATAGCACTTCGTATAGGTGCCAATGTTCTGGGAGCAGCTTATACGGTAATCTGCAATAAAGTAACAGATAAAGTAGCAGAGTATATAGGCACAAATAAATGTGCAGAAAATCTTTCCTGACTGAAACTGCGGAGCGGTTATAAGCAAGTAAAAAAGCGGATGATTTTATCCGTCTGATATGTGTTCTGGGAATAGAGTGAATATTAACGTACAATGACAGAGGGAGAGAGAAAGAATATGAAACAGGATACCCTGGAAGGCAGGGCGAAAACGAAAAATGGTGTAAAACGATTATGCTTTTCCGCAGTATGTATTTTACTGGAAGCAGCTTTTATCATTGCTATGATCACAAAGCTGAATCAATATGCGGAGATTATCAATCTGATGACAAGGCTTCTTGCAGGTGTACTGGTTCTTAAGCTGTATGCGTCAGATCAGACTTCATCTATGAAAATGCCCTGGGTTATTTTGATCCTTGTATTCCCTATCTTGGGAGTGGGATTGTACTTACTGATTGGTCTCAATGGCGGTACCCGTAAAATGCGGGAGCGTTATGACCAGATCGACAGGGAACTTCTGCCGTTGCTTCCCAATGACAGTGAGTGCAGGGAAACGCTTGGCAGGAAAATCCCGAAGGCAGGCAATATTTCTGATTATATACAGAAAAATGCCTCCTATCCGGTCTATCAGAATACAGATGTTATTTATTATGATGAGGCAGTCAAAGGGCTGGAGGCTCAGCTGGCAGATCTGGCAAAGGCAGAGAAATTCATTTTTATGGAATATCATGCCATTGAGGATGCACAGGCCTGGCATAAAATCCAGAGAGTTCTGGAAGACCGCGTAAAGGCAGGCGTAGAAGTCAGAGTATTTTATGACGACATGGGTTCCATTGGGTTTATCAATACAGACTTCATTAAGAAAATGGAAAATGTGGGAATCCATTGCAGAGTGTTCAACCCTTTTACTCCGGGTCTGAATGTGTTCCTGAATAACCGGGATCACCGCAAGATCACAGTGATCGATGGAAAAGTGGGATTTACCGGCGGTTACAACCTTGCCAACGAATATTTTAATTTCACACATCCTTATGGACAGTGGAAGGATACAGGTATCCGTCTGGAGGGGGAGGCAGTCCGTTCCCTAACAGTAACATTCCTGGAGATGTGGAATGCTGTCAGTGATAAGGATAAAAATGACAGTGATTTTACCGGATTTCTGGTTCAGACAGATTATCAGGCAAAGCAGACAGGCTTTATCCAGCCTTATGCGGACAGTCCTATGGGCCATGAACAGGTAGGCGAAGAGGTGTATATCAGTATGGTGAATAAAGCGGAAAAATACTGCTGGTTTATGACACCGTACCTGATCATCACAGATGAAATGAGCCATGCGCTGTGTCTGGCTGCCAAGCGTGGGGTAGATGTGAGGATCATCACACCTGGTATTCCGGATAAAAAGATGATCTACAATATCACACGTTCCTTTTACCATGGACTGGTAAAACATGGAGTGCGTATCTATGAATGGACACCTGGTTTCTGTCATGCAAAGATGAGTGTGGCAGATGACTGTATGGCAACCTGCGGAACCATAAATCTGGATTACAGAAGTCTGTATCATCATTTTGAAAACGGCTGCTTTATGGCAGACTGCCAGGCAGTTCTGGATATCCGAAATGATCTTGCAGCAACAATGGATGAATGCCGTGAAGTCACAGAACAGTACAGTACCGGACGCAGCGCATATCTGCGATTGGGACAGCTGTTTATGAGGTTATTTGCGGGATTATTATAACACTTGGAAAAAAGCAGAATATCGTGTACAATGGAATGGGGAACAGCAAAACTATTATAAATATGGGAGGAATTTTAACTATGGATCTTTCAACCTTAGTAAAAATGTCAAATACTTATGGAAGCAACCCTGCCTATGTTCTTGCAGGCGGCGGTAATACTTCTGTAAAAGACGACACTACATTGTATGTAAAAGGCTCCGGTACACAGCTTGCCACAATTAAGGCAGAGGAATTTGTGGAAATGAGCAGAGCACGTTTGAATGAAATCATGAAAACTGATTATCCGGAAGATGATGTCAAACGTGAATCACTGTATCTTGCAGATGTTATGGCTGCAGTAACAGATGCTGACAAAACAAAACGTCCAAGTGTAGAAGCACTGCTTCATAACTTATTTGCCTACACATATGTACTGCATGTTCATCCTACACTTGTCAATGGACTGACCTGCGGAAAAGGGGCAAAGGAACTCAGTGAACAGCTTCTTGGAAAAGATGTACTCTGGATTGATATCTGCAAACCCGGATATACACTTGCACGTATCTGTTATGAGAAAATGAATGCTTATAAAGAAGAATCCGGAAAAGATGTTCAGGTTCTTCTGCTTCAGAATCATGGAATTTTCGTTGCAGCAAATACTGTAGAGGAAATTGGAGTGTTATTTGACGGCGTGATCAGTAAATTAGAGAAACAGGTAAAGAGAACTGCTGATGTCAGTGATGCTGTTACATCTGAAAAAGAACAGGCAGCAGAGAAGCTTTCCCGGTTACTGGGACATGCAGTAGAAGTTGTACCTGTAGCAGAAGCTGATCATTTTGTAAAAGATAAAGCAGCGGCTGCACCGCTTCTGAAGCCGTTTACACCGGATCACATTGTATACTGCGGACCATATCCGTTATTTGTAGAGGATATTGACCAGGCAAAAGCTGCGCTGGATGCATTTATGGCAGAGAATGACAAAGAGCCAAGACTGATCCTGGTACAGGGAGTCGGTGCCTTTATCATGGAAGATGATAAGGGAAAAGCTGCAAAAGCACAGCTTCTTGTAAAAGATGCCATTAAGCTTGCAGTATATGCAGAAAGCTTTGGCGGTCCGCTTCATATGACGGATGATATTACATACTTTATCACACATTGGGAAGCAGAAGCATATCGCAGTAAGAAATAATATAATAAGGGGCTGTCTTTTTTTGACAGCCCCATTTTGTTGGTTTAAACACTATATTTTTAAAGGAAAAGGTTTATTTTCAGCAAATCTTATTTCTCTTCTTTTTTCTCTTTGGCTTTCCCGGATTCAGGAATATTTCCCTCACCATAGTAAGCTTTCAGATAGATTTCTTTCAGTTCAGACATTAATGGATATCTTGGGTTGGCACCGGTACACTGGTCGTTAAATGCCTGTTCGGTCATTTCGTCCAGAGTTTCAAGGAAGTACTTCTCGTCTACGCCGTATTCCCTGATCGTATGTTTGATCTCAATAGTATCCATCAGTTCCTGCAGTTTTTGGAGAAGCTTTTCAAATACTTCGCTGTCGTTCTTGCCTGTCAGACCTACAGAACGGCCAATCTCAGCGTAACGTGCAAGTGTGTGCGGATACTGATACTGTGGGAAGGTACCCATCTTAGCTGGAACTTCGGCTGCATTATAGCGCAGAACATGAAGCAGAACCAGAGCATTTGCAATACCATGTGGAAGGTGATGGAAAGCTCCCAGCTTATGAGCAAGAGAGTGGTTTACGCCAAGGAAAGCATTTGCGAAAGCCATACCAGCCATGCAGGAAGCATTTGCCATATGCTGTCTGGCTTCTACATCAGAACCATCTTTGTATGCACGTGGCAGATAGTTAAATACCAGTTTGATTGCATTTAATGCAAGACCATCTGTATAATCAGATGCCATCATGGAAGCATAGGCTTCAAGTGCATGAGTCATAACGTCGATACCGGAAGCACAGGTCAGTCCCTTAGGTGCGCTCATCATATTATCTGTATCAACAATAGCCATGTCAGGCATTAATTCATAATCAGCCAGAGGCCATTTGATACCTGTAGTCTTATCAGTAATGATAGCAAAAGGTGTTACCTCGGAACCTGTACCGGAAGATGTTGGAACAGCTATAAAGTAAGCTTTCTTACCCATATGCGGGAATGTGAAGATTCTCTTACGGATATCCATAAAGTCCATAGCCATATCATCAAAGTTGGCGTCCGGATTTTCATAGAGAACCCACATGATCTTGCCGGCATCCATTGCGGAACCACCGCCCATTGCGATAATGCAGTCAGGCTCGAACATTCTCATTGCAGCAGCACCGGCTCTTGCAGAAGCGAGAGATGGATCTGGCTCTACATCGTAGAAGCAGGTATGTACGATTCCCATCTGATCTAATTTATCTTCGATCTTTTTAGTATATCCATTCTTATAAAGGAAAGAGTCTGTTACGATAAAGCAGCGTTTCTTGTGCATAACAGTGCCAAGTTCATCCAGAGCAACCGGCAGGCAGCCTTTTTTGAAATAAACTTTTTCCGGTGTTCTAATCCAGAGCATATTTTCTCTCCTTTCAGCAACGGTCTTGATGTTAATGAGATGTTTTACACCTACGTTCTCAGATACGGAGTTGCCACCCCAGGAACCGCAGCCCAAAGTCAGGGACGGAACAAGTTTGAAGTTGTAAAGGTCGCCGATACCGCCCTGAGAAGATGGAGTATTGATGAGGATACGGCAGGTCTTCATAGCTGCTGCGTGTTTTTCCATCTTTTCCTTCTCTCTTGTGTCAATGTAGAGAGCGGAGGTATGTCCATAACCGCCGTCAGCTACAAGCTGTTCAGTTTTGGCAATCGCTTCGTCAAAAGTTTTGGCCTTGTACATGGCCAGTACAGGTGAAAGCTTCTCATGTGCGAATTCTTCGCTGATGTCTACAGATTCAACTTCGCCGATCAGAATCTTTGTTTCAGGAGGAACTGCAACACCGGCCATCTCAGCGATAGTGGCAGCCTTCTGGCCTACGATCTTTGCATTCAATGCGCCATTGATAAGGATAGTTTTTCTTACTTTCTCTAATTCATCCGGTTTCAGGAAGTAACATCCTCTGTAAAGGAATTCTTCTTTTACTTTCTTATAAATGCTCTCAAGAACAGTTACAGACTGTTCGGAAGCACAGATCATACCATTGTCAAAGGTCTTGGAATGGATGATGGAGTTAACTGCCAGACGGATATCTGCACTGTCATCAATGATAACAGGAGTATTTCCGGGACCTACACCTAAAGCAGGTTTTCCGGAAGAATAGGCAGCCTTAACCATTCCGGGACCACCTGTGGCAAGGATGATGTCTGCTTCACGCATAACCTGATTTGTCAGATCAAGACTTGGAACATCAATCCATCCGATGATTCCCTCCGGTGCACCGGCTTCTACAGCTGCCTCCAGAACAACCTTTGCTGCCTCAATGGTACATTTCTTTGCGCGGGGATGCGGACTGATGATGATTGCATTACGTGTTTTCAGTGCGATCAGAGTTTTGAAGATTGCAGTAGATGTTGGGTTGGTTGTAGGAATAACAGCAGCAATCAGACCGATCGGTTCAGCGATTTTCTTAATACCGTAAGCAGTATCTTCTTCAATCACACCGCAGGTTCTGGTATTCTTATATGCGTTGTATACATATTCGGCTGCGTAATGGTTCTTGATAACCTTATCTTCTACAATACCCATTCCTGTTTCTTCAACAGCATCTTTAGCAAGCGGGATACGTGCTTTGTCAGCAGCAGTAGCGGCAGCTTTAAAAATCTTATCTACCTGCTCCTGGGTAAATGTTGCGAAAATCTTCTGTGCCTCTTTCATGGCTGCAATCTTTGCAGTAAGGGCTTCAGGGGTGTCGATGATGGTTGGGATAGTGTTCTCTTTTTTTGCCATTTGGGAATCCTCCTGTTTGTGTTTTCGTTAAAAGTATTTACCGTGACCTGTTATGTTTTTATTATATAAATAAACTGATTATTCGGTCAACAGTAACATTGATATGAGCATAACGAAATATTATGGTGAAAATTGTGCATAATCACGTAAATAATGTGAATAAAATATCAATTGTCAGAATATATGAGAAAAATTTAACAATATATGTTCTGTTGGCAACTGAGAGAAAGTTAAAAAAATAACGTTAATAAATTAACAACCTCAATGATGCTATTATATGACTTTGTTAATCATTTGTCAATTACATAGCATATGAAAAAGTTAACAAATACTAACTAGGAATTTCGTGAAAATATAACAATATAATTTGTAGAAGGATTTATGTTTTTCCATATGTTTGCAGGAGATTAAGAGTTACTGTGAACGGAGTGAACAGTAATGATTAAGAAAAATTAAGCCCCGCAAAATCTGCGGGGCTTAATTTTTCTTAAGTTTCTATTTGTTTCAGGCTTTTCTGAAAGCGGCTCTCTTACGTTCTCTGGAATCCAGAAGTCTCTTACGGATACGGAGAGACTCTGGTGTAACCTCAAGGAGTTCATCCTGGTCGATGAAATCGATGGCCTGTTCCAGACTGAGAACTCTTGGTGGAGTTAATTTCAGTGCATCATCAGCGGAAGAAGAACGTGTGTTAGTCAGATGTTTTGTCTTGCATACGTTCAACTCGATATCTTCGGCTTTACCATTCTGTCCGATAACCATACCGCTGTAAACCTTTGCACCAGGTCCGATAAACAGAGTACCACGCTCCTGGGCTGCGAACAGACCATAAGTAACAGCTTCACCAGCCTCGAAAGCGATCAGAGATCCCTGTTTTCTGTACTGGAAATCTCCCTTGTAAGGAGCATATCCGTCAAATATAGTATTGATGATGCCGGTACCCTTGGTGGAAGTAAGGAACTCACCGCGGAATCCGATCAGTCCACGGGAAGGAATGTGGAATTCCAGACGGACAGTACCGTCACTGGCAGTACTCATACCCTGCAGCTCACCTTTACGTTCGCTCAGCTTCTGGATTACAGTACCGGAAAATTCTTCCGGAACATCTACATAAGCGATTTCCATAGGTTCAAGTTTCTTTCCGCGCTCGTCTGTTTTGTACAGAACCTCCGGTTTACTTACTGCGAATTCATAACCTTCACGTCTCATGTTCTCGATCAGGACAGACAGATGAAGTTCTCCACGTCCGGAAACCTTAAAGGCTTCTGTTGTTTCAGTATCTTCTACACGAAGGCTGACATCTGTATTCAGCTCACGGTAGAGACGGTCACGAAGATGACGGGATGTGATGTATTTACCTTCCTGGCCTGCCAGCGGACTGTCATTTACGATGAAGTTCATGGCAATGGTAGGCTCGGAAATCTTCTGGAAAGGAATTGCCTCCGGGTTTTCTCCGCCGCAGAGAGTATCACCGATATGGATGTCTGCGATACCGGAAATAGCAACGATAGCACCGATAGTGGCCTCTTTTACTTCAACTTTGTTCAGACCGTCAAACTCGTAGAGCTTGCTGATCTTAACTTTCTTACGTTTGTCCAGATCATGATGGTTTAACAGAGTCAGTTCCTGGTTAACAGCGATTGTACCGTTTTCAACTTTACCAACACCGATACGTCCAACGTATTCATTGTAATCAATCGTGCTGATCAGAACCTGAGTATCTGCCTCCGGATCTCCTTCCGGAGCCGGGATATATTTCAGGATTGCTTCAAATAACGGAGCCATATCCTTAGGAGTGTCGTTTAAGTCGATCACAGCATGTCCTGCTTTGGCAGAAGCATACAGGAACGGACAGTCAAGCTGTTCATCAGAAGCACCAAGATCCATAAGAAGTTCCAGAACCTCATCTACAACTTCATCCGGACGGGCTTCCGGACGGTCGATCTTGTTGATACATACGATTACATGAAGGTCAAGTTCCAGTGCTTTCTTAAGAACGAATTTTGTCTGAGGCATAGCACCTTCGAAAGCATCAACGAGAAGAATAACACCGTCTACCATCTTAAGTACACGTTCTACCTCGCCGCCGAAATCAGCATGTCCTGGTGTGTCAATGATGTTGATTTTTGTATTTTTGTAATGAACAGCTGTGTTCTTGGATAAAATAGTGATACCACGTTCACGTTCGATATCATTAGAGTCCATGACACGTTCCTGAACTTCCTGATTTTCGCGGAATACACCGCTCTGTTTCAGAAGCTGGTCAACCAGAGTTGTTTTACCATGGTCAACGTGGGCGATAATGGCTACGTTACGGACATCTTCACGTTTTGTTCTCATAAAATGATTTTCCTTTCCTCTTTAAGCTTTGAATGGGTAACTGTTCGGCACACTGGCTGAACAGTTACCGGAATTGTTAATATTCATGTGTTATCAGCAGGATTATTTTGCTGCAAAAGCAGTTTTTTCAAATATGATTTAATCTTGCAGATGAATTTGTTCCTATTATTATGTGTTTTTTTCTTCAATAAGTTACCCGAATTTTCAGTTTACCACATTTTCGCCAGATTACAAGGTGTTAAAATAATTTTTTTTATTTTTGCAGATTCTGGTTCTAAATGAGAATGCCTGTACATAACCTTATAAAGAACAATACAAGGTACAGAGGAGCATATGCGGGATCGCTGAAAAAGCAGAGACTATTTACGGTCTACACTGCAGGCAGGGATTCTGACACAGGTGCTCTACAGGGAAGGAGAACCACATTATGGCAGATAAAATTATTGAAAACAATCAGGTATCTATGATGGGCAAAATTGCAGCAGGCTTTACATTCAGTCATCAGGTCTTTGGAGAAGGCTTCTATATGACTGAGCTGCTGGTCAAAAGGCTCAGTGATTCGGAAGACAGGATTCCGGTGATGGTTTCTGAACGGCTGGTGGATGTAACGCAGGATTATATCGGAGAATATGTGGAAATCCATGGACAGTTCCGCTCATATAACCGCCATGAGGAGAAGCACAACCGTCTCGTGCTTTCAGTATTCAGCAGAGAACTGAAGTTTGTGGAAGAAGAGGATGAAACAGTTCCGGTAAATCAGATTTTTCTGGACGGATATATCTGTAAGCCTCCGGTGTACCGTAAAACTCCTCTTGGAAGAGAAATTGCGGATGTGCTGTTGGCAGTAAATCGTCCGTATGGAAAATCAGATTACATACCATGCATCTGCTGGGGCAGAAATGCCCGCTATGCATCTGCGTTTGAGGTTGGCGGTCATGTCCTGATCTGGGGACGTATCCAGAGCAGAGAATATATGAAACGGATCGGGGAAAATGAAACAGAGAAGAGAGTTGCGTATGAAGTATCTGTAAGCAAGCTGGAATATATGGAATAATTCCATTGCCGCAGGCAATTTGGAATGAATTTTGGACACGTTACTGTGAACGGAGTGGTTACTGTTCACTGGTGATATCCCGCGAGGTGTTTTTTGTGAGCAAAGGTCACAGAAAACCCGAGACATACCGCGCGAATTTATGCGATTAGCATAAATTGAGTTTGCAAAGCAAACGATACTCCTTGGGCTTTGCGCAAGGAGGTTCATATTTTTTGCATCGTGAAGCGTGTTGCTGAGAACGGAGTGAACAGTAACACGGAGTGAACAGTAACGATTACTGTAAACAGTAACACTTGCAATTCTTCATAAACTGCGGTAATATAAGCGTATTCAGATAACTATGGCAGCCTGCTGTTCCACGAAGCATTCCGGCGTGAATATGCCGGAAGCTCATCGCAGAAGTCGAAAACAGACTGCTGTTTATCATGTCTGTAATGACACAGAGAAGAAGGTACAATTTCAATAACGATAAGAGGAATTGTTTGTTATGGAAAAAGAATTTACAGAGGTTTACTGTGGCGGGGGAAAGGGAAAGACAACTCTGGCGATCGGTCAGTGTCTGAGAGCTTCCGCACAGGGTAAAAGCGTCATTATTATTCAGTTTCTGAAAGGAAGAGAGCGCAGGGAACTGGATTTTCTGGAGGAACTGGATAATCTGGATATTAAGATATTCCGTTTTGAGAAGCATGATGAAGGATATGAGGAACTGAATGAGCAGGAGAAGGCAGAGGAGAAAACCAATATTCTCAATGCTTTGAATTTTGCGCGTAAAGTGATCGCAACGCAGGAATGCGATTTTCTGCTCCTGGATGAGATTCTTGCACTTCCGGATTATGGGATCACTACTGCAGAGGCAATCGGTGATATCCTGAAGATGAAGGACGAGAGTATGCATATTTTGCTTACGGGACGGACGTTACCGGACAGCCTGCGTAAATATGCAGACAGCATAACTACACTGACAACAGAGATTGTATAAGGTGTATAAAACCTGATTATTGTTTATGAATGGGCAGTAATCTGTATGGAAATTACAGAAGAATAAAGGAGGAAGGCAAATGGCAATTTTTAAAGGTGCAGGTGTTGCAATCGTAACCCCTATGTATGAAGATGGCAAGGTTAATTATGATAAACTGGAGGAACTTCTGGAGTATCAGATTGCAAACAGTACAGATGCGATCATTATCTGCGGAACAACAGGAGAATCATCAACGATGACGCATGGAGAGCATCTTAAGACAATTAAGTTTGCAATCGACAAGGTAAACAAACGTGTTCCGGTTATCGCAGGTACAGGTTCCAACTGTACGGAAACTGCAATTATGATGTCAAAGGAGGCTGCTTCTTACGGTGCAGATGCACTTCTTATAGTGACTCCATATTATAACAAGGCGACTCAGAAAGGACTGATCGCTCATTATACAGCTATTGCAGAGGCAGTTCCGGAAACACCGATCATTATGTACAATGTTCCGAGCCGTACAGGTTGTAACATTCAGCCTGCAACAGCAGTAGCTCTGGCTAAAAATGTTAAGAATATTGTTGGTATCAAAGCAGCAAGCGGAGATCTTTCACAGATTGCAACCATGATGTCCATGGCTGATGGCTGCATTGAACTCTACTCCGGAAATGATGATCAGGTACTTCCGATCCTTTCACTTGGCGGACTTGGAGTAATTTCCGTACTTTCTAATGTAGCTCCTAAGGAAACACATGATATGGTTATGAAATTCCTTGAAGGAGATACAAAGGGTGCAGCAGAAATCCAGTTAAAGGCAATCCCGTTAATTCATGCACTGTTCAGTGAAGTAAACCCGATTCCGGTGAAAGCAGCTCTGAATCTGATGGGTAAAGAAGTGGGACCACTTCGTATGCCATTATCCGAGATGGAAGATGCAAACAAGGCAAAACTCGCAGAAGAACTGAAGAATTTCGGAATTAAACTTGCATAAATATAACCGCAGGATTGTTCGGAAAATCAACTTGCCGATATACTGGAATTGAGAGGAATAGACAAATGGTAAAGATTATTATGCATGGCTGTAACGGTCACATGGGTCAGGTAATCTCCGGACTTGTGGAGAAGGATCCGGATGCTGAGATCGTAGCAGGTATCGATGTGGCAGATCAGGGAAAGAACAGCTACCCTGTATATACAAATATGGAAGAATGTCAGGTAGAGGCAGATGCCCTTATCGACTTCTCTTCTGCAAAAGCAACAGATGCACTTCTTGCTTACTGTGAGAAACGCAAACTCCCGGTTGTATTATGTACAACCGGTTTAAGCGAGAAGCAGCTCGCAAAGGTGGAAGAGACATCTAAGAATGTCGCAGTTCTGAAATCTGCAAATATGTCTCTTGGAATCAATACTCTGATGAAACTGCTTCAGAATGCGGCAAAGGTTCTGGCAACAGCAGGATTTGACATGGAGATTGTTGAGAAGCATCACAGACTGAAACTGGATGCACCAAGCGGAACAGCACTTGCACTGGCTGACAGCATTAATGAGGCAATGGATAACCAGTATCATTATATCTATGACCGCAGCCAGAGACGTGAGATGCGAGATGATAAGGAAATCGGTATCTCAGCAGTCCGCGGTGGAACAATCGTAGGAGAACACGAAGTGATCTTCGCAGGTCCGGATGAAGTGATTGAATTTAAGCATACTGCATATTCCAAAGCTGTATTTGGAAAGGGTGCTGTTGAAGCTGCGAAATTCCTTGCAGGCAAACCGGCAGGAAGATATGATATGAGCGATGTTATCAGTGCAAAATAATCAGGAATGCAGTAAAAATTGATAACTGGTAATTTTCAGTATCTTCATAGCAGTGAAATAAAATATATAAAAGGAAAGTGTATCTGATGTTTCAGAACACTTTCCTTTTTTGTAATATTGGCCTGTATGCTGCTATAATAATTCTGATCAATGATTATATGCGTAAGTCAGCAATGTTCTGGAATCCTGCCAGCGGGCAGAAGATGAATCTGCACCCAGGACAACAGAAATATAGGTGTTTCCCCTTGCGGAATAAGAAAGTCCGACAAAACAATAGCCTGCTTTGTTGGTATAGCCTGTTTTCATACCCTGAACTCCCGGAACATTGCCGAGCAGGGCGTTGGTGGTGCCGATAGAATAGCTTCTGCCGGTGTTGAGATTAGAGAAAGAATAATAGCCGGTGCTCACCAGTTTGCGGAACATAGGCTTTTTGATCGCATACTGGGCAATTTTTGCCAGGTCAGAAGCTGTTGTGTAATGGTTATACCCTGCATCCAGACCATTTGGGGTTGCGAAATGTGTATTCGTACATCCGATCTCTGCTGCTTTTTTATTCATTAATTTAACAAACTTTGCAGTGGAACCGCTGACGTGTTCGGCAATGGCAACTGCGGTGTCGTTGTGGGAGGGAAGCATCAGGGAATAAAGCAGATCTTTCAGATAAAATATTTCTCCTGCATTTGCATAAAGCTTGCTGGGTTCAATAGATGCTGCGTAAGGGGAGAACTTTACTTTTTCGTTTAATTTGCAGTTTTCAAGTGCAAGGATACAGGTCATAATCTTGGTTGTGCTGGCGTTGGCATGAGCAACATTTTCATTTTTGCCATAAATAATCTGACCGGTATCTGCATTCATGAGAAGTGCACAGTCAGAGGAAAGGGAATAATTTAATCCGGTGTGGGTGACAGTACCATTCTGGTTAAAGTAATAGTAAGTTCCCTTGATTTTGTGTTTTCCTGTAACTGCTTTTCCGTCTTTGCCAAAATAGTATTTCTTTCCGGATTTGTCAGTGTACCATCCGGTAACCATGGCACCGTCTTTACCGACATAGTAATAATTTCCTTTATATTTGATAAGAGAATTCTTTATCAGATATCCCTGAGATCTGGTTCCGAAATAATAATTTTTGCCTTTGATCGTATGCCAGCTGCACCAGCGGTGTCCGAGTTTGTTAAAATAATAGATCTTTTTGTCAATTTTCAGAAATACATTTTTGGCGATGGTTTTATCATCATAGCGGTAAATCCAGTAATCGCCGTCTTTTACAAATTTTCCCGATGCTGCGATATCAGGTTTCTGAAGTGTGGATGCATAAATAGTAGAAACACTGCAGGTAAACAGCAGGAAAAGTGCAGCCAGAAATATGAAAACAGAGCTGCGAAGTGAATGGTTCCTTTTTCTTTTCATGATACCCCCCCTGTAAATATGAGTTATAGATATTCCGTAAAATACTGCAGTCAATCCATCTCATTAATGAGTGAAATCCTGTTATAGCAATTTGTCGGTACGCTAGATTGTAGGAGTATATATGTACGGAGTAATCTGTTTTGTGTTATTTAAATCATAGCATGAAAAGTAAATTTTTTCCAGAATAGTATTGAGTTTTTGGTACATATTAAAAACATAATATAAAAACATGAAAAGACGGAGAGGTTCTGCTGCATGGACCGGCAGAATGCTTTCCGGGAACAGGAGATGAATATGGGAATAAAGGTAAAAAAGATTCTGACAGGTACAGCACTTATTATGTCACTATGCATGTTCACAGCATGTGGGAATGCAAATAAAGCAGCTGATGAGGCAGACACAAACGAAGAAAATATGACGGATAATAATGCTGCAAACGATGATAACATGGAAAATAACGCAGGAGAAAACAATACAAATGGAAATAGCACATCAGGAAACAATGCGGCAGATAATAATGTAAATAATGGTGGAACCGTCACAGACAATGGAACTGCCGCAGAGGATGAAGCTGCAGAAAATGAGACAAAACAGAATAGCAATGCAACAGATAACACTGCAGATAATACCAGAATTGATGAAAACAACAACGGTGACGGCACAGTATCCGGTGAACTGGGAAACAGCGTCAAAGATCTGGGCGAAGGGGTAGGTAATGCTGTAGAAGATGTGGGTGATGCTGTTGGCAATGCGGCAGAAGGAAGATAGACATCAGGAATAATTTATGGTATTATCGTGTTAAATCGGTAAAATTTAAATAGTGTACTCCCGAAGTTTTATTGTATTTGTTTTTGCATCTAACTATAGCAATCATTGTAAATAATGCATATTGATTCAGCTCATCAGAGCGTGAAATCCGTTACTGTGAACGTCTTCCTTGTCTTTCGCACTCTGCTGAACTGTTTCAAATGCATTAATTTAAGAGGCTTGCTATAAGTACAAAAAGATTCTGAGAGTACATATAACGGATATGGAGGTATGGATTTTATGAAATTTCGCCCATGTATTGATATACATAATGGAAAAGTAAAGCAGATTGTAGGTGGAAGCCTTACGGACGTACAGGATCAGGCAAGTGAGAATTTTGTATCTGAGCAGGATGCATCTTTCTATGCAGAATTATATAAGAAGGCAGGGATAAAAGGAGGACATGTAATTCTGTTAAATGGTCATGACTCCCCATACTATGAATCAACAAAAGAACAGGCGATTCTTGCATTACATACTTATCCGGGAGGATTACAGATCGGCGGAGGAGTGAACCCGGAAAATGCAGGGGAATATCTTAGTGCAGGTGCCAGTCATGTAATCGTTACATCTTATGTATTTAAAGATGGAAGGATTTCCTGGGAAAATCTGAACAGGATGAAAGAGACTGTGGGAAAAGAAAAACTGGTTCTTGACCTGAGCTGCCGCAGAAAAGATGGAAAATACTATATTGTGACAGACCGCTGGCAGAAATTTACAGATGTCACTGTGACACTGGATATTATGAAAGAACTGGGAAGTTACTGCGATGAGTTTCTGGTCCATGCAGTAGATGTGGAGGGAAAGGCACGCGGAGTTGAAACAGAACTTGCATCTCTGCTGGGGGAATATAAAGGAAATCCGGTTACTTACGCAGGAGGAGTTGGCTCCATGAAAGATATTGAGGACCTGCGAAAATATGGAAAAGACAGACTGGATGTTACAGTAGGCAGTGCATTGGATCTTTTTGGCGGAAATATTTCATTCTCAGAACTGATTAAACTTTAACTGATTTTTATAGTAATCTCAGGAATCACAGTGAAAATGTACAGAACAATTACAGAATTTTTGCTATTTCCCCATAATGACAAAGGAACTTTAAAGTTATTTCTGAAGTAAACAGAAAAAATGTGAAATTTTAATAAAATAGTGTTAAAATTCAAAAATGTGTGTTATAATAGGTTCATCAAACAGCAAAGGGGATGGAAGCATGAAGTTTATCATCAGCGGAAAAAATATTACAGTTACAGAAGGTCTTAAGACAGCAGTCCAGGACAAGCTCAGTAAACTGGAAAGGTATTTCACTCCTGACACCGAAGTTGTAGTAACTTTAAGTGTTGAAAAAGAAAGACAGAAAATTGAAGTGACAATCCCTGTAAAAGGAAATATCATTCGTTCCGAACAGGTAAGCAATGACATGTATGTATCAATCGATCTGGTAGAGGAAGTCATTGAACGTCAGCTTCGCAAGTACAAAAATAAAATCGTAGACAAACAGCAGGCAGCAGCCAACTTCCAGAAAGCATATCTGGACAAGGACTACGATGAGGATGAAGAAGTTAAGATCATCCGTACCAAGAAATTCGGAATCAAACCAATGTATCCGGAAGATGCATGCGTACAGATGGAACTGCTCGGACATAATTTCTTTGTATTCTACAATGCAGAGACAGAGCAGGTAAATGTAGTTTACAAACGTAAAGGCAATACTTACGGTCTGATCGAACCGGAATTCTAAATCTATTTATAAGATCCAAAATATGAAACATAGACAGCCATAAAAAAGTTTTCATAAAGAAAAGCTTCCTTACGGAGAGTCAAAACGCCTCCTGTAAGGAAGCTTTTTTGTCAGGAAAAATATATACCTTTAGCGCATAAGGAATGCTTTGACGCAGAGGCCTGAATATGTTAAAATATCAAAAGATATTATGAAATTTGTAACTGATCAGCAGTTTGAAAATTACAAGTTGAAATTTATTCCGGATTGTCTGCGGCAATGGAATATTGATTTGTATATTCTGGTGGAGTTCTGTTGGAATGGATTGCTGAAGAACAGTTGCCGAAATTTTATAAAAAAGTGTAAAAAGAAGGAAGGAGCACAAAAAACATGAGAAAAGCCGGAGTATTAATGCCAGTTTCCGCACTTCCGTCCCGTATTGGTGCCGGAGAACTTGGAGAATCTGCATTCCATTTTATCGAGTTATTAAAGGAGAATCATGTAAAAATATGGCAGATACTGCCACTGAATCCGGTTGGCTATGGTAATTCCCCATACCAGCCATATTCCTCCTGTGCAGGGGATGAGTTGTATATCAGTCTTGATGCGCTTGCAGAGGAAGGTCTGTTAAAGGAACATCCAAAGGAATTTCAGGAGAGAGCTACAAGAGTAGATTATGAGGCTGTCCGTCAGTACAGAGAGCCTTTCTTAAGATTCGCATTTGATGTTTTTGCAGAGAAAAAGGGACAGGAAGAAACAGCATACAAAGAATTTATTTCACAGGAATGGGTATATGAGTATGGTGTGTTCCGCGCATTAAAGAAAGCAAATAACGGAGAATGCTGGAATGACTGGCCGGAAGAATACAGAACCTGGCCGGAGAACAGACAGAAGTTACCGGCAGAGGTGGAGACAGAGGCACAGTATCAGATGTTTCTTCAGTATATTTTCTACACACAGTGGATGAAGGTGAAGAAGGCTGCAAACGATGCTGGAATCCAGATTATGGGAGATGTTCCTTTCTATGTGGGACAGGATTCTGTAGACGTATGGGGTGGAAAAGATAACTTTCTTCTTGATACAGATGGACGTCCGATCTTCATCGCCGGAGTACCGCCTGATTATTTCAGTGCTACAGGGCAGAGATGGGGAAATCCGATCTATGACTGGGAGCATATGAAGGAACAGGATTACAGATTCTGGGTGGACAGGATCGGCTATAGCAACAAATTGTTTGATATTATAAGGATCGACCATTTCCGGGCATTTGATACATACTGGAAAATTCCGGCAGACTGCCCGACTGCTATTGACGGTGAATGGATCGAGGCACCGGGATATGAGGTCATTGATACACTTCAGAAAGAAATTCCGGGATTAGATCTGGTAGCAGAGGATCTGGGGCTGCTTCGTCCGGAGGTTCTGATGCTGAAAGATCATTATCATCTGAAGGGAATGAAGATTCTGATCTTCTCCATAGAAACAGGTGGAAAATATGCCCGAGATACCTTCCATGATGTGGAAAACATGATTTTTTACACAGGAACGCATGACAATGATACGATCATGCAGTGGTATGGAAATATGAGTGCCGCAGCCAGAAGAAAAATCCGCAGGATGTTAAAGAAGGCGGGAGCATCACAGGGCTCTGTCAAGGACAGATTCCTGCAGTATACCATGCAGAATCAGGCAGAATATGCGATCATTCCGTTGGCAGATATTCTTGGACTTGGAAAAGAGGGCCATATCAACACACCGGGAACCATTGGTTCTCCGAACTGGGAGTGGCATTTACCGGATTTTATACAGGCCAAAAAGGAACTGCAGAAATTTGGCAGACTGATCGTGGATACAAAGCGATAAATTTTGGTGACTCCGTAATTTTCTTGGTTTGTTCATGAAAAATTCATTGTTTTCCATAACGGAAAGTGTTAGAATATACAAGTATTGTGTATTATAGTAAGCGTTTGTAATGTTCGCATGCTGCTGACATGTCTGCTGTGGACGGAGTGAACAGAAATTATTCCGCACAGTAGCAATTGTTATATGGCAGCAATGCTTGTATAAAAAAGAAATAAACAGGAGTAAAACCTAATATGAATATGTTTTCAAAAGTATTCGGGACCCGCAGCCAGCGAGAGGTTAAGCGTATCATGCCTCTGGTTGAGAAAATTGAGAGCCTGCGCCCGGACATGCAGAAGTTAAGCGACGAAGAACTCAGAGGAAAAACAAGAGAATTTAAGAAACGTCTTGAAGAGGGAGAGACACTGGATGATCTGCTTCCTGAGGCATTTGCGGTTGTACGTGAAGCAGGCAAGCGTGTTCTTGGAATGGAACATTTCCGTGTGCAGCTTATCGGTGGTATCATTCTCCATCAGGGACGTATCGCAGAGATGAGAACAGGTGAAGGTAAAACACTTGTCGCCACACTTCCGTCATATTTAAATGCACTGGAAGGCAAAGGTGTGCATGTCGTAACAGTCAACGATTACCTGGCTAAACGAGATGCGGAAGAAATGGGAAAGATTCATGAGTTTCTTGGCCTGACAGTCGGTGTTGTTTTAAATGATATGAAGCAGGATGAGCGTCGTGCTGCATACAACTGTGATGTTACCTATGTTACGAACAACGAACTCGGTTTCGATTATCTGCGTGACAACATGGTCATCTATAAAGAACAGCTGGTACAGAGAGATCTGCACTACTGTATCATCGATGAGGTCGACTCCATTCTCATCGACGAGGCACGTACCCCTCTGATCATTTCCGGACAGAGCGGTAAGTCAACCAAGTTATACGAGGCCTGCGATATCCTTGCTCAGCAGTTAGAGCGCGGTGAAGCCAGCCATGAGATGACCAAGATGGCAGCCATCATGGGTGAAGAAGTTATCGAGACAGGTGACTTCGTTGTAAATGAAAAAGATAAGATCGTAAACCTTACAGAGCAGGGCGTTCATAAGGTTGAGAAATTTTTCCATATTGAAAACCTGGCAGATCCGGAGAATCTGGAGATCCAGCATAATATTACACTTGCACTTCGCGCCCATAACCTGATGCATAAGGATCAGGATTATGTAGTTAAAGATGATGAAATCCTTATTGTTGATGAATTCACCGGACGTATCATGCCGGGACGCCGTTACTCAGATGGTCTTCATCAGGCAATCGAAGCGAAAGAGCATGTTAAGATCAAACGTGAGAGCAAGACTCTGGCAACCATCACTTTCCAGAACTTCTTTAATAAATATGATAAGAAGGGCGGTATGACCGGTACAGCTGTCACAGAGGAGAAAGAATTCCGTGATATCTATGCAATGGACGTTGTAGAGATCCCGACTAACAGACCGGTTATCCGAGTTGACCATGAAGATGCTGTTTATATGACAAAGAAAGAGAAATTCAACGCAGTTGTCAATGCTGTAGTGGAAGCTCATGCGAAACAGCAGCCTGTACTGGTCGGTACCATTACGATTGAAACTTCCGAGCTTCTCAGCCGTATGCTGAAGAGACAGGGAATCAAACATAATGTATTGAATGCCAAGTTCCATGAACTTGAGGCAGAGATTGTCTCACAGGCAGGTCAGGCAGGAGCAGTTACGATCGCCACTAACATGGCTGGTCGTGGTACAGATATCAAGCTGGATGATGTGGCAAGAAATGCAGGTGGTCTGATGATCATCGGTACAGAACGTCATGAGTCCAGACGTATTGATAATCAGCTTCGCGGACGTTCCGGACGTCAGGGAGATCCGGGTGAATCCCGTTTCTATATTTCCCTGGAAGATGACCTGATGCGTCTGTTCGGTTCTGAGAGACTGATGAAGATCTTTACATCTCTTGGTGTTGCAGAGAATGAACAGATTGAGCACAAGATGCTTTCCAATGCAATTGAGAAAGCTCAGGAGAAGATTGAGTTTAACAACTTTGGTATCCGTAAGAATCTTCTTGATTATGACCAGGTAAACAATGAACAGCGTGAGATCATCTACAAAGAACGTCGTCAGGTTCTCGACGGTGAGAATATGCGCGAAGCAATCTATAAGATGATCCAGGATACAGTGGATACTTATGTTGATATGTGTTTCTCTGATGATGTAGATTCTGAAGAGTGGGATCTGAATGAATTTAACGGTGTTCTTACTCCGATCATTCCGATCAGACCGCTTACAGCTGAGAGTGTAAAAGGCAAGAAACGCGATGAGATCAGACATGAACTGAAAGAAGAGGCAGTGAAGCTCTATGAAGAAAAAGAAGCAGAGTTCCCGGAACCGGAGCAGCTTCGTGAATTAGAGCGAGTTGTACTTCTGAAATGCATTGACAGCAAGTGGATGGATCACATTGATGATATGGAAATCCTTCGTCAGGGTATCGGACTTGCTGCTTATGGACAGAGAGATCCGGTTGTTGAATATAAAATGAGTGCATTTGATATGTTCAACGAGATGATCACATCCATTCAGGAAGATACTCTTCGTATGCTGTACCATGTACATGTAGAGCAGAAGATCGAGCGTGAACAGGTAGCTAAAGTTACCGGAACAAACAAGGATGACAGTGCCGGTCCTAAGAAACCGGTTCAGAGAAAAGAAATCAAAGTATATCCGAACGATCCCTGCCCATGTGGAAGCGGTAAGAAATACAAACAGTGCTGTGGACGTAAGAATAAGGCCTGACTCGTTTATCTCAGTTGAGAAGATTCCCATTTCTATAAGTGGTGAGTTCATTACTACAGAGCGGGCAGTAATGATTTTGTAAACAGAACATTGTGAGCAGATCATGTCTGCTGCAAAATAAAAGGGCTGAATCATGAGGCCCTTTTATCGTGCGCAAAAACACGTTAGCGCGTTGAATTGGCAGATTGTGAATATCTGTCTGAACTGTTCAGTACATCCACAGCTATGTGATTATGATTGATGAACAGTCACATAACAATTCCATAAAGGGGGAAAAACAGTATGAAAAGAGAGTCTTTCGGCTCACGCCTTGGTTTTATCCTGGTGTCAGCAGGATGTGCCATCGGTATTGGAAACGTGTGGAAGTTTCCGTATATCTGCGGGGCATATGGAGGCGCGGCCTTTATCCTGATCTACTTATGTTTTCTGGTTATTCTCGGTATTCCGGTTCTGGTAGCAGAATTTGCGGTAGGACGGGGAAGCCACACAAGTGTTGCGAAATGTTTTGACAAACTGGCACCTGCAGGAAGCTGCTGGAAGCCATTGAAATTTATTGGTATTATTGGATGTTATATGCTGATGATGTTTTACACAACAGTAGGAGGATGGATGATCTACTATTGTGTGAAGAGTCTGCGGGGAGATTTCGTTGGAGCGACTCCGGAAGCAGTAACACAGTCTTTTTCCGATATGCTGGGAAATGCACCGACGATGATGTTATGGATGGTGATCATCTGTCTGATCGGATTTGCAGTCTGTTTCATGGGATTGCAGAATGGTATTGAAAAAATCTCCAAAGTAATGATGAGTGCACTGCTTATCATTATGGTGATCCTTGCGGTTCATTCAGTAATGATGGAAGGCGCGGGAGAAGGAATCAGCTTCTATCTGATTCCTGATTTTCAGAAGATTAAGGAAGCAGGAGTTGGTAATGTAGTATTTGCGGCATTGAGTCAGTCATTCTTTACATTATCCATTGGTATTGGTGCCATGCTGATCTTCGGAAGTTATCTGGACAAATCCAGAAGCCTTACCGGAGAGGCGGTAAGCATCACCGTACTCGATACTTTTGTTGCGCTGACAGCAGGATTTATCATTATTCCGGCGTGCTTCTCCTATGGAATCCAGCCGGATGCAGGTCCAAGCCTTATCTTTATCACTCTGCCCAATATTTTTGCAAAGATGAGCGGAGGGGCTTTGTGGGGAAGTCTGTTCTTCCTGTTTCTGACATTTGCTGCGGTTTCAACGATCATTGCTGTATTTGAGAACCTGATCGTGTTTAATATGGAACTGTTTGGCTGGAACCGTAAAAAGAGTGTTGTTGTCTGCGCAGTTCTTGTTGTGATCTTAAGCATTCCATGTGTGCTTGGATTCAATGTACTTTCCGGATTCCAGCCATTCGGAGATGGAAGCAACATTATGGATCTGGAAGACTTTATTGTTTCTAATAACCTTCTTCCTCTTGGAAGTCTTGGTTACCTTCTGTTTTGTACCAGAAAGAACGGATGGGGATGGGACAATTTCATTGCAGAGGTGAATGCCGGTACAGGCATGAAATTCCCGAAATGTCTGAAAAATTATGTTGCCTATGGAATTCCGGCGATTATCATTGTGATCTATCTGAAAGGTTACTATGATAAATTTGCAGGTCTGGGAACAGCAGCACTGGCCGGATGGATGATCGTGGCACTGGTACTGCTGGGATTCGTATTCTACTGTGCGACAGCGAAGAAGAAAGTGAAATAATAAGCAGAGTGTGAATATCTGCACGACCTGAGAACAATAAAACATGTAATTATGTCTGAGAGGAAACAGTCTTTCAGACATGGTTACATCTTTTTTGTGTTATGGAATTGTTGTGTAAAAGTAGTGGATGCATTATTTTAGAGGATTGCTATAATGAGGCAGTTCTTCGCTGGGGGTGGTTTTGAACTGTTTACGGTATGCCCGGGAAAAAGTGCTGTATTCTGCGAACCCGCTTTCCTGTGCTGCTTTTGTCACAGGCATTCCATTTGAGATCAGAGTACGTGCCATAAGAAGCCGCTTGTTTACAATATAATTATGAAGGGTATAGCCGGTTTCTTGTTTGAACTTCCGCATCAGATGGTACTTGCTTACATAATATCTGGCAGAAAGCGTTTCCACAGACAGATCTTCTTTCAGATTGTGGTTGATATACTGAAGGATACTGGCAATCTGCGAGTCAAAGGTGTAGGATTTTTTATCAAAAATGTACTGCTTTTCCAGAAAGATACGGTTCAGATAAACCATAAATTGAAGAAAAAGTGACTGTGTCAGGATTTCCTTTCCATATTCATCGGATTTTGCGGAATTTTCCAGTTCAAACAGGATGTCTTTCATCTTTTCCTGAAGAGCAGAATTCAGACGTACCAGATTATAGCTTCGGTCATTTGCTTTCTGGAAGCATTTCAGCAGTTCCTGCCAGGGAATATCGTTTTGGATCCAGAGAATAAAACGTTCATATGGAACAGATGGATCAATCTCCGGGCGGTGGATGGCATGGCGGTTTACCAGAAGAATGTCACATGGTTTCAGTTGATAAGCTTTTCCTTCTATATGATAAGCAGCCTTGCCGGAGATGAAGATAACTACCTTGTGAAAATCATGATAATGGTAAGAGAATTCCTTTCTGGTCTGGTCTTTAAGATGAAAAAGTCGGAATTGTTCGTTCAGGTATCCTGTTTTTTCTGTCTGATAGAACTGTTCTGATAATAACATATCTGCCTCCGATATCTGCAATGATTATTTAATCGAATCAAGCAAGTCCCCTGTGGAGATTGTGAAAAGAAATAAGCAGTGGAAAGCAATAAGCGGAGGGAAAAGTTTGATTCATGGTATAATCATATCATTTAATGCGCAAATGTACAATTATTACTAAGAATGTAACAAATAGTAACGAATATATTTTATAATTTCTGAGAAAATATGCTACAAAGATATTGACATTATTACACGATAATAGTATCATACAATTACAAAGTAATCGTAAAAACTTTGTAACTATTTCGAAATAGGGTAAAGAAATAGAAAACTGAACAGAGAGGAGTGATGTTGTTGTAAGACTGTTATATCAGAGAACTGATATAATGGTCTTTTTTGTAACACTTACAGAGCATTTTTTGCAATATTTTAAGCATTTTACTCTATATACATGGTAAAAACAATAAAATATAATGAATATAAAGTCAGGATGTGATATGAGAAAATTACCTGACACAAAATTTAACCGAATCAAGTAAGTCCCCTGCGGAGGTTGCGAAGAGCAATAAGCAGTGGGTGGGGACTCAGACAAGTGGCGAAGTGAGTTGGAAAGATTGCCCGACAATTGATTATCGATGCAGATACAAAAGTGGGAAGTATCCGGGATTATAAATCAGAAGGAGAGATATGGTTATGGCAAATACAATTATTATGAGTAAATATCAGGGACTTGGAAACGATTATCTGATTCTTGATCCGAAGAAAAATCAGGTACAGCTTCAGGGAAAGAAGATTGCACTTCTCTGCCAGAGAGGATTTGGGCTTGGCGCTGACGGTGTGCTCTATGGACCGGTAGAAATTGATGGGAAATTGGGTGTGCGTATTTTTAACGCAGACGGAAGTGAATCTGCCATCAGTGGAAACGGCGTGCGTATTTTTGCCAAATATCTGATGGACAATGGATATATTACTGAGAAAAAATTTGACATTGAAGCTATGTCAGGCACGATTCATGTGGAATGTCTGAACAGCCGGGCAACGGAATTTAAAGTAAACATGGGAAAACCATCTTTTATCTCCAGCGATATCCCTGTTTCCGGTGAAGTTCGTGAAGTAATTAAGGAGAATTTCGTATTCCATGGAAAAGAATACAAGGCTACCTGCCTGACAGTTGGTAATCCACACTGCATTATTTTTACTGACAATGTAAGTGCAGAAGCTGTAAAGAATCTGGGACCTTATGTGGAAAATGCAGATGAATTTCCGGAGAGAATGAACCTGCAGATCTGCCGTCAGGTCGACAAGGGAAATCTGGAGATTGAAATCTGGGAAAGAGGTTCCGGATATACAAAGGCTTCCGGAACAGGAAGCTGTGCGGCAGCAGCGGCAGCCTATAAGCTGGGGCTGGTAGAATCCCGTATTAATGTAAATCAGCCGGGCGGAATGATACAGATCGATATGGAAGAGGACGGAACTATCTATATGACAGGAACAGTGGGATATATTGCAGATATCAGTGTTGCAGAGAGCTTCTTCTCGTAAATTATACAGGCTTTATGCGCAATTCAGTGTAAAGTATGATTACCCACAGTGTGAAATGTAACGATAAATGATCATTTCACACTGTGGGTAATTCTTTGTTTGTAATTTGCTTAAAGATATGGTATTATTTTAAACGAATTATTTACTAGGACTGCTATAATCTATAGCAATTCAGTCGGTTATCCACAGGGAGTCCGACAGAGAATATTTATAATAAGAAAGTGGGTGAAGCTGTGGTTGAATTAGACCAGTTCAAGAGCATTCTTGCGACTTATACAGAACCATTAGTGGAAGTGAGGGATTCACTTTGACCTGGCTAATAAAGAGCAGAAGGTCGAAGAATTAGAGCGCGAAATGGAAGCGCCTGATTTCTGGGATGATGCAGAAGTTTCCCAGAAGAAAATGAAAGAATTAAAAGACATGAAAGATGACATGGAGACCTATCAGAATCTGGTTACACAGATGGAAGATATGGAAACCATGATCGAGATGGGATATGAGGAGAACGATCCTGCACTGATTCCTGAGATTCAGGAAATGCTGGATGAGTTTCAGAAGGATTTTGACAATATCCGTATCAAGACACTTCTTTCCGGAGAATATGACAGTGAGAATGCTATCATTAAGCTGAATGCAGGTGCAGGCGGAACAGAGGCCTGTGACTGGTGCGGTATGCTTTACCGTATGTACAGCCGCTGGGCAGATAAGAAAGGATTTACCCTGGAAGTGCTGGATTATCTGGACGGCGATGAGGCAGGTATCAAATCGGTTACTTTCCAGGTAAACGGAACAAATGCTTACGGTTATCTGAAATCAGAGAAGGGAGTTCACCGTCTGGTGCGTATTTCTCCTTTCAATGCAGCAGGTAAGCGACAGACATCTTTTGTATCCTGTGATGTTATGCCGGATATCAAGAAGGATCTGGATGTAGAGATCAATGACGATGAGATCCGTATTGATACTTATCGAAGCAGTGGTGCCGGCGGTCAGCATATCAACAAGACATCATCTGCCATCCGTATCACACATTATCCTACCGGAATCGTGGTACAGTGTCAGAATGAACGTTCTCAGCACATGAATAAAGATAAAGCCATGCAGATGCTGAAAGCCAAGCTGTATCTTCTCAAGCAGCAGGAGGCAGAGGAAAAACTCTCCGGTATCCGCGGTGAGGTGACAGATATCGGATGGGGAAATCAGATTCGTTCTTATGTTATGCAGCCATATACCATGGTAAAGGATCATCGTACAAACGAGGAGACCGGAAATGTGGATGCAGTGCTTGACGGAGGAATTGACATTTTCATCAATGCATATCTGAAATGGATCGCACTGAAGAAATAAAAGAATAAAAAAGGCTGTCTGAAATCAGGACAGCCTTTTTCATGTGTGCGCCATAATGATTCTGCAGAAGATATTTCTTGCGTATTTTTGTGTGGTGTGATAATATATCCAGTGTGTAAAAACAAATGTCTTTAAAGAACGGACAGGTAAATTGATATGCAGAAACCAGTAACAGAGAAAAAGAAATATTTTGTAGTGAGGGAACGAGCAGTTCCGGAAGTCCTGCTGAAGGTGGTGGAGGCAAAGAAGCTTCTGGACTCCGGCAAAGTGGACACTGTACAGGATGCAGCAGAGCGCACAGGAATCAGCAGAAGCTCTTTCTACAAATACAAAGATGATATTTTTCCATTTCATGAAGAGACAAGGGGAAAGACGATCACCTTTATTATCCAGATGGACGATGAACCGGGGCTTTTGTCGGTTGTCCTGCAGACGATTGCACGGTTTCATGGAAACATTCTCACCATTCATCAGAGTATTCCTATCAATGGGATTGCCACACTTACTCTGAGTGTGGACATTCTTCCGGGCGAGGGGGATGCAGAAGCAATGGTAGAGACGATTGAACAGAATGAAGGAATTCATTATCTGAAAATATTAGGCAGGGAGTAAAAGAAAATGATCAATGTAGCAATTTTAGGATATGGCACAGTTGGAAGCGGTGTATTTGAAGTATTAAATGAAAATAAAGAGAGCATTTCCAGACGTGCCGGACAGGAACTTCATGTAAAATATGTTCTGGATCTTCGTGATTTTCCGGGACAGCCGGTAGAGAAGGTTCTGGTCCATGATTATGAACAGATCGTCAGTGATCCGGAAGTAGATATTGTAGTAGAGGTTATGGGCGGTGTGGAGCCTGCTTATACTTTTGTAAAGAAGGCACTTCTGGCAGGAAAAAATGTCTGCACTTCCAATAAGGCTCTGGTTGCAAAGCATGGCCGCGAGCTGATGGATATTGCAAAGGAAAAGAGCATTAACTTCTTATTTGAAGCAAGCTGTGGCGGCGGAATCCCGATCATTCGTGTCATCAATTCTTCCCTTACAGGAGATGAGATTGACGAAGTAACAGGTATCCTGAACGGAACTACCAACTACATGCTTTATAAGATGAGCACAGAAGGCTGTGAATTTGACACTGTATTAAAGGAAGCACAGCAGAAGGGTTATGCAGAGGCAGATCCTACCGCTGACGTGGAAGGATATGATGCATGCCGTAAGATCGCAATCCTTTCCTCTCTTGCTTATGAGAGATATTTTGATTTTGAAGATATTTATACAGAGGGAATTACAAAGATCACACCTGAAGATATGGAGTATGCTGCGAAGCTTGGCAGAACCATCAAACTTCTTGGAACCAGCCGCAGACTGGCAGACGGAACCTGTTATGCAATGGTAGCACCGTTTATGCTCGGCCAGAACAGCCCTCTTTACAGTGTAAATGATGTGTTTAATGCAGTATTTGTACATGGAAATATGCTTGGAGATGCCATGTTCTATGGAAGCGGTGCAGGTAAACTGCCTACAGCAAGTGCTGTAGTTGGTGATATTGTGGATGCCGCAAAACATCTCCATGTTAATATTGTGACAAACTGGAACAGCACTCCGGCAGTACTGAAACCACTGGATGAAGTGACAGGAAAGTTTTTCGTGAGAATCAAAAAAGAAGCAGCAGAAGAAGCGAAGAAGGTATTTGGTGATGTTGAGATCATCAGCCTGGGACAGCTTCCACAGGAATGTGCATTTATCACTGATGAAATGACACAGGGAGCATTTGAAGAGAAACTGGCTCAGATCGGAGATCAGGTACTTGCAAAGATTCGAGTTAAAGATTGATAAACTGACAGATTTCGTGTATCATATAGTGTGCCTGATAAGGTGGACACTGATACAATACTTCAGATAAATATTTGTACAGTGATTACTGTAAACAGAACAGGAAAGGGAAGATATGAGAATCTTCTCTTTCCTGTAAACTTATTATGGAGGAAGTAAAACAATGTTGATTGTCAAGAAATTTGGCGGTACATCGGTTGCAAATAAAGAACGTATCTTTAATGTTGCCAGCCGCTGTATAGAAGAGTACAGAAAAGGAAATGACGTGGTTGTCGTTCTGTCCGCAATGGGGAAATATACGGATGAACTGATCACTATGGCAAGGGATGTCAATGAGAAACCGCCGAAAAGAGAGATGGATATGCTCTTTACCATCGGAGAACAGATGTCTGTTGCACTGATGGCAATGGCGATGGATAAACTGGGAGTTCCTGCGGTTTCCCTGAATGCTTTTCAGGTTTCCATGCATACGACAAGCAGTCATGGAAATGCACGTTTAAAAAGAATTGATACAGAGCGTATCAGAAGAGAGCTGGACAGCAAAAAGATTGTAATAGTTACCGGCTTCCAGGGAGTTGACAAGTATGATGATTATACGACTCTTGGAAGAGGCGGTTCTGACACAACAGCGGTTGCTCTTGCGGCTGCTCTTCATGCAGATGCCTGTGAAATCTATACAGATGTAGATGGTGTTTACACAGCAGATCCGCGTAAGGTTCCGAAAGCAAGAAAGCTCAAAGAGATCACTTACGATGAAATGCTTGACCTTGCGACTCTCGGGGCAGGTGTGCTTCACAACCGTTCTGTGGAGATGGCGAAGAAATATGGCGTGCCGCTTGTGGTACGTTCAAGTTTAAACAACAGTGAAGGAACTGTGGTAAAGGAGGAAGTTACAGTGGAGAGAATGTTGATCAGCGGTGTTGCGCTGGATACAGATGCAGTGAGAATTGCGGTAATCGGATTAAAGGATGAGCCGGGTGTAGCTTTTAAATTATTTGATACCCTTGCGAAGAAGAATATTAATGTAGATGTGATCCTGCAGTCTATCGGACGTGCGGGCAGAAAGGATATTTCTTTCACAGTCGATGGAAATGATCTGGATGATGCAGTTGCAGTTCTGGATGCAAATCAGGCAAGACTTGGATTTGCAGAGCTTCATTCTGAGAGAAATATTGCGAAGCTTTCCATCGTAGGTGCAGGAATGATGAGTAATCCCGGAGTAGCTGCAAAGATGTTTGAGAGCCTCTATAATGAGGGCGTAAACATCAATATGATCTCTACATCCGAGATTCGTGTGACAGTTCTGATCAATGAAAAGGACGGCGTGCGCGCAATGAATGCGGTACATGATGCCTTTGGTCTGGCAGACTGATTTAGGAGAATTACATGACATCGAGACGTGAATTAAAAAACTATGCGAAGCAGGCCATGTCAGGAAAATATGGGATACTGATCCTGGCATTTGTTGCAGTTCAGGCGCTGGCCCTGATCAGCAGCATGATATCTTCGGCTTTATTTCCGGGAGAGGAAACAATTGATATTGTGTTGTCGTATGCATTTACATTTATTCTGACTCTGCTGATCAATGTGGTAGCGGCAGGTATGAATTATATGTATCTGAATATTGCCAGAGGGAAAGCATATTCATTAAATGATCTGTTTTATTTTTACAGACATCACCCGGACAGAGTGATCGTTGCCGGATTTTTTATGGCAGTACTGAATCTGCTTACCATGCTGCCCTATACGATTTACAGTAATGCGAATCTTCCGGGTGAAGATGCTTCTGTGGAGGTGCTGATCACCTGGCTGTATACAGGTGTTGTTCTGATGATCGTTGGAATGATTGTTTATCAGATTCTGGTCATTCCTCTGGAGATGACTTATTATATTCTGGCAGATAAGCCGGAATTGAAAAGTACAGAGGCTATGAAAGAGAGTCTGGAGATGATGCATGGAAACTTCGGAAGATATCTGATGCTGAAGATAAGCTTTATCCCATTGATGTTTCTTTCTGTTTTTACATTCTATATTGCACTCTTGTGGATATTTCCATATATGGCCATGACAGAAGTAATGTTCTATCGTGATCTGACAGGGGAGCTTAAAGTGCAGAAAGAGGAAGAAGAACGTGCAGCACGAGACTATGTGAATCCTATGTTTGACAGCCATTCACAGAGTGAACAGCCACAGGAAGATCAGACGCATCCGCAGCAGTTCTGGCGTGTGCCGGAAGAATCGGTTTCTTATGAAAACGAAGATGAACAGAACATTACGGACAGCACAGAAATACAGAATGTTCAGACAGATATGGATGATAAAAAAGAGCAGAATGATTCATCACCAAAAGAAGAGGAAAAAGACAACGAACCGAAACCATGGGATGAATATTTTGACAGTCTGAAATAAAAATACAGTTTATTAAATTGAAGACCTTTTTGCTATGATAAGTATTATGATATCAGGGTTAAAATACCTTTTGGCCCTGACATCATATTATCAGAAGAAAAAGGTCTTTTCTATAGCAATTCAAGAAAAGAGAAAGGGTTTTTACGATTATGAATACAAATGAGATCAGTGGAAAGCGTCAATTGGAATTTCTGGCAGATTTTGATTATATCAGAGAGGCAGGAACTGCAGGAGAAGAAAAAGCAGCAGAAAGGATTCAGAAAACTCTGGACAGTTTTGGCGTGGAGAGTCATCTGGAAGAATTTTCTTTTGATACCTTTCAGATAAAAAAAGCAAAGCTGAAAGTAACAGAGCCATACACAAAAGAATACACAGTAACCGGATATGGAAGATGCGGAAACACAGCAGAGGACGGGCTGGAAGCATCATTTGCGTATGCAGAGAACGGTGATGATATCAGCCTTGCACATGTCAGCGGAAAGATTGTTATGGTAAATGATCCAGTGAGAAAAGATATGTACCGGAAGCTGGTGAAAGCCGGTGCTGTGGGATTCATCAGTATTGCAGGTTCTCCGTTAGATGAAGGCGTGGATCTGGTTCCATGTGCATACGCTCTGCCAAAGAATCTGCCGGGAGAAGAGAAAAAAGAAGCGGGAAGAGAAGCTGTCAATTATGATAACAGGATTCCTGGCGTAAGCATTCATTACAAAGATGCCATCGAACTGGTGACGAAAGGTGCATCTCAGGTATGTTTATCTGTAGAGCAGGAGATAGTAACACGTACATCCAGTAATATAGTGGCACGTATCGAGGGGACAGATAAGGCAGAGGAAATCCTGACTCTGACTGCACATTATGATTCTGTTCCGGAGGGACCGGGGGCGTATGATAATATGTCCGGAGCAGCGATCATTATGGAACTGTGCAGATATTTCCATACACACAGACCACGCAGAACAATGGAATTCATATGGTTTGGAGCAGAAGAGAAAGGTCTGCTGGGAAGTCAGAATTATATCAAAATTCATGAAAATGAACTTTCGGCACATCGTTTTAACATGAATGTAGATCTTGCCGGACAGCTTGTTGGCGGAACTGTAGCAGGTGTCACCGGTGATGCGTCTGTCTGCAGCATGATTACATACATGGCTCATGAAATCGGTATCGGAATGTCAACGAAGAACCAGATATGGGGAAGTGATTCCAATACTTTTGCATGGAAAGGAATCCCTGCAATGACGCTGAACAGAGATGGGTTTGGCATGCATACCCGTCACGACACCATTGCACTGCTGTCAGACTGGTCACTGGAGAGAAGTGCAGTTCTGCTCGGCTATATTGCAGACAGACTGGGAAATATTGAAGGCTTTCCGTTTGAACGGAAAGTGCCGGAGGAATTTATTGCACAGCTTAATGAATATTTTGGGTAATTTACTTTTTATACGCTGTTATCCGGCGGGTTACTGTTCACTGGTAATATCCCGCGAGGTGTTTTTTGTGAGCGAAGGTCACAGAAAACCCGAGACATACTGCGCGAATTTATGCGATTAGCATAAATTCTGTGCATCGCGAAGTGTGTTGCTGAGAACGGAGTGAACAGTAACTCCTGTGGGATTTTGACATATGTATGCCAAAATCCCGCACTTGACAAATCACTGCCAGATTGATACCCTATCACAAGAGCGTTTTTGATGATAAAAAATCAATCTGAATTCTGACAAGTGTGCCGACAAGTTGATTCTTGAAACAATCTTGCAGGATAAATTTTTTTATTTCAAGGCGGAGGAAGGAGGCGTAGCGGTGGCTACGGCGACCGACGACAACGCGGAAATAAGAAATTTAGACGCAAGATTGTTCGAGAAATCAACTTGTTGGCACACAAGCAACAAGAGGAGAGAAACAAATAATGGATATTATTCAGGTAATCACACAGGAATTGAAGGTGGAGAAATGGCAGGTAGAAGCCGCAGTCAAATTAATTGACGAAGGCAACACCATCCCATTCATTTCCCGATACAGAAAAGAAGCAACAGGTTCCCTTAATGATGAGCAGCTTCGTACACTCTTTGAGAGACTGACGTATCTGAGAAATCTGGAAGATAAGAAGAATCAGGTATTAAAGAGCATCGAAGACCAGGGCAAGCTGACTGAGGAACTGAAGAAACAGATTCTGGATGCCCAGACACTGGTTGTAGTAGAGGACTTATACAGACCATATCGCCCGAAACGTCGTACCCGTGCGACAATTGCCAAAGAGAAAGGGCTGGAACCACTGGCAGATATCATTCTTCTGCAGATGACAGACAAGCCGGTAGAAGAGGAAGCTAGGGCGTATGTCTCCGAAGAAAAGGGTGTTAAGAATGTTGCAGAAGCATTGAACGGAGCTAAAGATATTATTGCAGAGCGTATTTCCGATGAAGCAGACTATCGTATCTACATCCGTAACCTGACAACAAAGAACGGAAGTATTTCTTCCACAGCAAAGAATGCGGAAACTCAGTCTGTATATGAGATGTATTATGAATTCGAGGAGCCGGTCAGGAAACTGGCAGGACACCGTATTCTTGCGTTAAACCGTGGTGAGAAAGAGAAATTTATCACTGTTAAAGTAAATGCACCGGAGGAAGACATCCTTCGTTATTTGAATAAGAGAGTGATCAAAAAAGACAACCTGAATACAACTCCGATTCTGAAAGCAGTTGTAGAAGACAGTTACAAACGTCTGATCGGACCGGCTATCGAGCGAGAAATCCGCAGTGACCTTACTGATAAGGCAGAAGACGGCGCGATCCATGTATTCGGCAAGAATCTGGAACAGCTTCTGATGCAGCCTCCAATCGCAGGCAAAGTCGTACTTGGATGGGACCCTGCGTTCCGTACAGGCTGTAAGCTGGCAGTTGTAGATGCAACAGGTAAAGTTCTAGATACAACAGTTGTCTATCCCACAGCTCCGACTACTGAAAAAAAGATCCGTGCTGCCAAGGATACAGTGGAAGGTATGATCGAAAAATACGGTGTATCCCTTATTTCAGTAGGAAACGGTACAGCATGTCGTGAATCCGAGCAGGTGATCGTAGATATGCTCAAAGAAATCCCGGAAAAAAAGGTGCAGTATGTTATCACAAATGAGGCAGGAGCATCTGTGTATTCTGCAAGCAAACTGGCTACAGAGGAATTCCCGAACTTTGATGTAGGACAGAGAAGTGCGGCTTCCATTGCAAGACGTGTACAGGATCCGCTTGCAGAACTGGTTAAGATTGATCCGAAATCTATCGGTGTGGGTCAGTATCAGCATGATATGAACCAGAAGAAACTGGATGAAGCATTAAGCGGCGTTGTAGAAGACAGCGTAAATAAAGTTGGTGTAGATTTAAATACAGCATCTGCATCTCTGCTTGAGTATATTTCCGGTATCAGCAAAGCAATTGCCAAAAATATCGTAGCTTACAGAGAAGAGAACGGTCAGTTTACAGACAGAAAAGAACTTCTCAAAGTAGCGAAATTAGGACCGAAGGCATTTGAACAGTGTGCAGGTTTCATGCGTATTTCAGGTGGAAAGAATCCTCTGGATGCAACAAGTGTACATCCTGAGAGCTATGAAGCAGCATCTGCACTTCTTTCAAAACTTGGATATAAGCCAAATGATGTTGTGGCAGGAAATCTCCTTGGACTTTCCCTGCAGGTAAAAGACTATAAGAAGATGGCAGCAGAACTGGGAATCGGTGAGATCACACTTCGTGATATTGTAAAGGAACTGGAGAAACCGGCCCGTGATCCTCGTGATGACATGCCGAAACCGATCCTTCGTTCAGACGTTCTTGAAATGAAAGATCTGAAAGAAGGAATGGTGCTGAAGGGAACTGTCCGTAATGTTATTGATTTCGGTGCATTTGTAGATATCGGTGTACATCAGGACGGTCTGGTGCACATTTCCGAGATGACAGAGAGATTTATCAAACATCCTCTGGAAGCGGTGAGTGTAGGGGATATCGTAGATGTAAGAGTAATCGGAGTTGATATGAAGAAAAAACGTATCAGCTTATCCATGAAAGGATTAAATAAATAACATCAATAAAACAGGGATTACCACTGCAGACCGGATATCTGCAGGAGTGATCCCTGTTTTTGGGGGTACTGCTGTCTGCAGTAACAGTTATTCTGTTTCCCGGTGTGATGTGAGGTGTTCTTCAAGGCTGCGTGCTGCAATGCTCTGTGGCCTTTTTACATTGCGGATCAGACAGATCTTTCGTTCAGGAAGAGGCTCTTCAATGGGAATCTGGACGATTTTCCCCTGAGCAATATGTTCAGCAGCAAGCTCTTCAGGGAAGAATCCGATTCCCAGGTTGTGCTGCACCATAGGGAAGATCTGGTCAGTAGTTGCCACTTCCATATCAGGTGAGAAGGGAAGGTTATGGCGCATAAAATACTGTGTATATAATTCTCTTGTACTGCTTCCGGGAGCAATCCCGATCAGAGGGATATCCTGCAGATCCTGAAGACAGTGTTTGTTGGAAGCTGTTTCCGCATATTCCTCTCCACCTATAAGGATCTCGCGGAAAGAATAGAGGGGAATTCTCTGAAATGGTTTTTTCAGAGCGACAGGTGTGGTAACTACTGCAAAGTCTACCAGACCGTTTTCCAGTGCCTGAACTGCCTGTGGTGTGGAATGATTAGAAATCCTCAGCTTCACATGTGGATAACGGTGATGAAAGACTTCCAGTTCGTTCAGCAGGAATAAACGCAGTGCGATTTCACTGGCACCAATATTTACAAGTCCGCTTTCCAGACCTTTATCTTTGAGAAGTTCATTTTCTCCTGATACAAGCTGTTCTATTGCAATTGATACATGTTCAAAAAGTCTTTCTCCTTCAATGGTCAGCTGTACTCCGCGATTGGAACGGATAAAAAGTTTACATCCCAGCTCATTCTCCAGAATATTCATACACCGGGTAATGTTAGGCTGATTGTTTCCCATAACGTCGGCTGCTTTGGAAAAACTCTTATACTGGGCAACATAGTAAAAAATACGATAATAATCAAGAATCATGATACAGTCGGCTCCTTATGCTATATAAAAATAGAATATCTGATATAGAAAAATAACGTTTGTATATCAATGTGTGAATCAGTATAATACGACTGGGTCAAAAAATCAATATAAAAGTCCTGACAATAGGACGGAGACCAAAAGGAAAGGGAGATTACCGAATATGACAACAGCAAATAAGACAATTAAGATTAATGACGTAGAGGCAGCAAAGAAACTGGTCTGTGCGGCAGTCAGATGTCCATTTGATATTGACATTGTATCTAAAGGAAAAATTTTTATTGATGCCAAATCTATTCTCGGAGTATTAAGCCTTGATGTGGAAGAACCTCTGGAACTTAAATATGATGGTTATGATGAGGATTTTGAATCAGTGATCGCAGGTCTGGCATGTTAAGATTAAAGAAAGGAATTCGCAGGTGCAGATGACATCTACAAATCTTCTATATATTTATGTGATTATCATTAATGTAGTCACATTTTTTATCTATGGCTTGGATAAAAGCAGGGCAAAAGCCGGACAGTGGCGCATACCGGAAGCGCAGCTGATATTTCTGGCGGTGATCGGAGGGTCGGTGGGAGCTCTGGCCGGTATGAAGGTATTTCATCATAAAACAAGAAAGCCGAAATTTAAGACAGGAGTTCCGGCGATACTGATTATTCAACTAATTATTTATTTTCTGTTTTCGGGAAATGAGGGGATTATTCTGCGCTTATAGCAATCCTTATAAATAATGCATATTGATTTTAGCTCATCAGAGCGTGAAATCCTGTGTCAGTAAAGCGGATATATTGTCCGCTTTCTTTTTTTGCCCGAATAAAATTGATTGTTACAGAGAATGAGGTATGTTATGCTACTCTTATATGAGAATTGCGGGATCTGCAAAGCAGCGGAGTAATTCGTAGATATCAAGTCAGGGGAAAGACATCTTTTAACCCTGATATTATATGAAAAGCTGCCTGTTAAATGAAAGAAGGGCAGAAAAATAATACATGACAAAAATATAAGAGAGCAGGTGAAAAATATTGGACCAGGAAATTCAGGAGGCAAAAAGTTTATATTACAGCTATAAGCAGTATTTTTCAGACTATCTTCCGGCTTTGACAAAACTGGGGCTGAAAGTAGTAATGGCATTGCTGGTATTTGTGGGCGGGCGCAAAGTGATCCAGTGGTTTGTTTCTTTCATAAAGAAGTCCATGGAGCGTGCGTCTGTAGACAAAGGTGTGATCCAGTTTACAGGGTCGCTGTTGAGAATTGTACTTTACATTTTGCTGGTATTTAGCATTGCCACTCATTTTGGTGTAAAGGAATCCTCTATTGCAGCATTGCTTGGTACTGCCGGTGTAACGGTAGGTCTTGCATTGCAGGGCGGCCTTGCAAATATCGCAGGCGGGATCATGCTTCTGATCTTCAAACCATTTCAGGTGGGGGATTATATCATTATCGCACAGCAGAATGGGTGCGAAGGAACTGTATACAAAATAGAAATCTGTTATACAACTCTGATTTCCATAGATAACAAACACATTGTAATCCCAAATGGAACGCTGTCCGGCAGCATTATTACAAATGTAACTGCCAGAGATCTTCGTAAGCTGGAGATCAAAGTAGGAATTTCTTATGATTCAGACATTAAGAAAGCAAAAGCAATCCTGGAAGAAATCCTTCATAATGATGAAGATACGAAAGACGACCAGGGAATGGTGGTGTTTGTAGATGAGCTTGGAGAGAGCGCAGTGGTCATGGGCCTGCGTGTGTGGGTGGCTACGGAGAAATACTGGCCTGCCAGGTGGCGGCTTAATGAACTGATCAAAGAAGCATTTGATGCAAACGGAATTGAAATCCCGTACAATCAGTTACAGGTTCATGTGAAGAAACAGATATGATAACAACATAAGTCCTCTGAACCAACTATAAGGTTTAGAGGATTTATTGTTTGTACAGATTATAGCCAAATAATACCAAACAAGAATAAATAATCCTTGATCGATAGTGATTTATACCAATTTTACTGTCAGATATTGGTATAATACCACCAAAATAATATAAAATACGACAAAATAATTGACAATAGGACAACAGATTGCTATACTGGAGTCAAGTTAAACAACTAAGTGTTTTTATGAAGATGCAAAGGCGCATGTAAGTAAATGGATTGCTGCACGATTTTTATACATTGCAAAGACGCAAAAATATAAAAACACTTTTTTTGTACCCAAAATTAACTTCGTGATTGTAACTAAGTAACAATGTACAGAAAGAAAAGGAGAGAAAACTATGAAAATGTACAAAAAAGTTATGGCAGCAGCTCTTGCAGGAGTAATGACAGTTTCCATGTCCGCTACAGCATTTGCAGCAGATGATGACGGCTATATTCTCAAAGCCACAAATGAAGATTCCAAATCATCCGACAATGATCTGGTGATCGCAATCGAAGGAAGCGTAAGCTCCATGGATCCGGCAAACATTCCGGATACAAACGCAATCTCTGCTACACGTGGTGTATACGAGACACTGGTTTCTTTTGATGAGAACCAGGAATTAACAGGCAAACTTGCTGAATCATGGGAAGTTTCCGATGACTCTCTTACTTATACTTTCAAACTTCGTCAGGGCGTTAAATTCCAGGACGGAACAGACTTCAATGCAGCAGCAGTTAAAGCAAACTACGATCGTGTAGTTAACAAAGACAACAACCTTCGTCAAAGAAGAACATTTATCGTAACTAACGAAGACGGATCTGAAACACCTCGTGTAGACAGCATTGAAACACCGGATGATTACACACTGGTTATCAAACTGACACAGGCATGGGCACCATTTATCAACCGTCTGACACAGTTCTGTATCATCAGCCCTGCAGCTCTTGAAGAGTATGGCAATGATATCATGAACCATCCATGCGGAACCGGCCCATATGTATGTACAGAATGGGAAGAGGGAGACCACACAAGCTTTAAGCGCAATGATGATTATTGGGGAGACAAACCGGGCGTTGACACTGTAACAATCAAAGAGGTTCCGGAAGCAGGTGCACGTACAGCTATGCTTCAGACAGGTGAAGCAGACTTCATCTATCCTACACCGTCTGACCAGATCGAAGCAATCAAAGGAACAGACGATGTAAATATCCTTACAACAGACTCTAACATCATGAGATATGTAACTCTGAACATGGATCTGGAACAGCTTTCTGATGTAAAAGTACGTCAGGCTATGAACTATGCGATTGACAAAGATGCATACATCCAGTTAATGTATTCCGGATACGGAAAACCGGCTACATCTGTAGTTCCATCTATCATCGGCGGATATGAAGAGCAGGAAGCTTACACATATGATGTAGACAAAGCAAAAGAACTTATGAAAGAAGCCGGATACGAAGACGGATTCAAACTTACTCTGTGGGGCGATAACACAACACAGGAAATCAAAGGTATGACATTTATTTCCCAGCAGCTTGCTCAGATCGGTATCGAAGTTGACGTTCAGCCAATGGAGCCTGCAACTGTAAGTGACAAGATTTATGTTGACAAAGAAGATGCTGAGATCAATATGTGGTATGTAAACTGGTCTGCATCTGACTTCACAATGGATGGTTCTTTACGTTCCCTGCTTTACAGCACAATGTGCCCTCCTACAAGTGCAAACACAGCATATTTCAACGATGCTGATTTTGATAAAGATATGGATGAAGGTCTTGCAACAGCTAACGAAGAAGAACAGGCTAAATACTATAGCGATGCTCAGAAGATCGCATGGGAAGCATGCCCGTGGTTATTCCTTGGCAATGACCAGATCATCTATTCTACAAAATCTTATCTGTCTGGCGTATATGTATCTCCGGACGGAGCATTTAACTTCGCAAATGCAACTTTAGCACAGTAAGTAATTTGTTTGAGAACAGGCTGCGAAGAACATAAATCTGGCTGCCTGATCTGAAATTGCAGCAATTCCATAAAAATACTGCCGATACAGCAGTGTGAATACAGGACAAAGATGTTCAAACCGAAGAACTGCCATAAGATTCACTATGGCAGTTCTCCGACTATAAAGCATCAAATATAAACAACAGGTAAGAAAATGATAAGGAGGAAAAATATGGGACGTTATTTAGGTAAACGTTTGATAAGCACGATCCCGCTGCTTCTGGTTATCTCATTCGTAGTATTTATGTTTATCCATATGATTCCCGGTGATCCGGCAAGACTGGTAGCCGGTCAGGATGCAACAAAGGAAGATGTGGCAGTTGTACGTGAACAGCTGGGACTGGATGAGCCACTACTTGTACAGTATGGCAAATATATGAAAGGTCTTTTTACAGGAGATCTGGGAAGCTCTATCAAAAACGGTAAAACCGTAACAGAGACAATCGCACCAAGACTGAAACCAACTATCATGCTGACATTCTCATCCATGATATGGGCTGCGATCATCGGTATTGCGATTGGTATTATCGCTGCCGTATTTCATGGCAGAATTCTTGATTATGTAGGTATGATCATAGCAATCGCAGGTATATCTGTTCCAAGTTTCTGGTTAGGTCTGGAATTAATCCAGCTTTTCTCAGTAAGCCTGGGATGGCTTCCAACCAGTGGACTGGAAACCTGGAAGAGCTATATTCTTCCATCACTTACAATGGGAGCAGGAATCATGGCCGTACTTGCCAGATTTTCCAGATCTTCCATGCTTGAGACCATGCGTGAGGACTATGTGCGTACCGCACGCGCCAAAGGTCTTTCTGAATCACTGGTTGTTATGCGCCATGCATTTAAGAACTCTCTGATCGAGATCGTAACAGTAGCCGGACTTCAGATCGGTGGTCTCCTTTCCGGATCTGTTATGGCAGAGACAGTATTCTCCATCCCCGGGCTTGGACGTCTTCTGGTAGACTCCATCCAGATGAGAGATTACAAAGTTGTTCAGGCATTACTGCTGTTCTTTGCTACAGAATATATCCTGATCAACCTGATCGTAGATGTTCTTTATGGCGTGATTAACCCAAGAGTACGTTATGAGTAGAGGAGGAGAGAAGATGGCAGATAAGAACACAACATCAAATATTAACCTTGCTGCTGCCGAAGAACTCCCTAAGGCACAGAGCAAGTTCAAAGAATTTGTCAAGAAATTCATGAAGAGAAAAACAGCAGTGATTTCTCTGGCATTTATAGTTTTTATTATCTTAATGGCGATCATTGGACCATATGTAGTTCCGTATGATCCGCAGGCACCGGATTACACAGCTATGATGCAGGGGCCAAGCGCAGCCCACATTTGGGGAACCAATGAATACGGACAGGATGTTTTCTCCCGTCTGATGGTTGGTACCAGACTTTCTCTTACATGCGCGCTGACAGCGACGATTATTGGTACGGCTATCGGTGTTGTTCTCGGACTGATCGCAGGTTTCTACGGCGGAATTATCGATGCCCTGATTATGAGATGCTGTGATGTACTTTTTGCTTTCCCTGATATCCTGCTGGCTATCGCAGTTGTTGCCATCATCGGACAGGGTATGGTAAACGTTATGATCGCAGTTGCGGTATTTACAGTGCCGTCCTTCGCACGAATCATACGAAGCGCGACGATTTCTGTAAAGCAGGCTCCTTATGTAGAGGTTGCCCGTTCCCTGGGATGTTCAAACACAAGAATTCTGTTTGTACATATTTTCCCTGGTACGATCCAGTCTATGATCGTTAACTTTACCATGCGTGTAGGCACTGCAATCCTTGCTGCATCATCCTTAAGCTTCCTGGGATTCGGTGCAAATGTTACAGAGCCTGACTGGGGTTCCATGCTTTCCACAGGACGTAACTATCTGAATACAGCTCCTCACATGGTACTGTTCCCTGGTATTCTGATCTTCCTTACAGTTCTGGCATTCAACCTGCTGGGCGACGGTCTCAGAGATACCCTGGATCCAAAGATGAACTAGGAGGAAGAAACCATGGCAGAAAAATTATTAGAAGTAAAAAACCTCCGTACGGAGTTTAAAAGAGATAAAACATGGGTGACAGCAGTTAATAATGTAAGTTTCTCCATTCAGCCGGGTGAGATTCTTGGTCTGGTAGGAGAGTCCGGATGCGGTAAATCCGTAACCTCGCTTTCCATTATGAAACTTCTGGCGCGTAACAGTAAGATTTCCAACGGTGAGATCCTGCTTAATGGCAAGGATCTTCTCAAAGAGGATAAAAAAGGCATGAGAAAGATCAGAGGACGTGAAGTTGCCATGATCTTTCAGGAGCCGATGAACTCTCTGAACCCATGTATGAGAATTGAGAAACAGCTGACAGAAGCAATCCTGCTCCATAACAATTTCTCAAAAGAAGAAGCGCACAATAGAGCATTCGAAGTACTGAGATCAGTAGGTATCCCTGAACCGGATATGACATTAAAGAGTTATCCGCACCAGCTTTCAGGAGGTATGTGTCAGCGTGTTATGATCGCTATGGCAATGTCCTGTGAGCCGGAGCTTCTCATCGCAGATGAGCCGACTACAGCCCTTGACGTTACCATTCAGGCACAGATTCTGGAGCTGATGGAGGACATCAGGGCAAAGAAGAATACAGGCATTCTGATGATTACACATGACCTTGGTGTTGTTGCTGAAATGTGTTCCAGAGTTGTTGTTATGTATGCCGGCCGAATCGTAGAAGAAGCACCTGTGCAGGAACTTTTTGCAGATCCGAAACATCCATATACACAGGGTCTGATCGGTTCTGTACCGAAACTTGGAAGTGGTGTGGAATCTCTTCCGTCCATTCCGGGAAGCGTACCGGATCTGTCCGTAATGCCGAAAGGATGTAAGTTTGCACCGAGATGTAAATATGCAATGGATATCTGTCATCAGCAGGAGCCGGAGCTTGCAGATATCAACGAAGCAGGCACCAGAAAATGCAGATGTCATCTGCTCAACAAAACCGGAAAGGAGGCGTAACCTGTGAGCGAGCCGTTATTATCAGTAAAGAATATGAAGAAAACATTCCAGGCAAACGGAGGAATGTTCAGCAAGAAGAAATTTGTCCATGCTGTAAATGATGTATCATTCGATATCTATCCGGGTGAAACTTTCTCTCTGGTAGGAGAGTCCGGATGCGGGAAATCTACGACAGGTAAACTGATCGATCATCTGATCACACCGGATTCCGGTGAGATCTGGTTTGAAGGAAAAGAAATCTCCAGACTTTCCGAGAAAGAAATGCGTCCGCTGCGTTCTGATATTCAGATGGTTTTCCAGGATCCGTACGGTTCCTTGAATCCGAGAATGAAAGTTCAGGATCTCATCGGTGAGCCACTTCTGATCCACACAAACATGAGCGCAGGAGAGCGTCTTAAGAAAGTACATGAACTTCTCGGCACTGTAGGATTAAGCCCGTCTCATGGAGAGCGTTATCCACATGAATTCTCCGGTGGTCAGCGCCAGCGTATCGGAATTGCCAGAGCACTGACAGTGCAGCCAAAGCTGATCATTGCAGATGAACCGGTATCTGCCCTTGATGTTTCTATCCAGGCGCAGGTATTAAATCTTCTGCAGCAGTTACAGAAAGACTTTAATCTTACCTATCTGTTCATTTCCCATGACCTGAGTGTCGTTGAGATGATTTCAGACAGGATCGGTGTTATGTATCTGGGTACGATCGTAGAGACAGCTCCGAAGAAAGAACTGTATGCAAACCCGAGACATCCATATACAAGAGCACTTCTTTCCGCAGTTCCGATCCCGGATCCGGAAGTGAAGAAAGAGCGTATTACATTAAAAGGTGATCTTCCAAGTCCGAGTAATCCGCCAAGCGGATGTCTGTTCCATACACGCTGCCCACATTGTACAGAAAAATGTAAGACACAGGTGCCGACACCTGTTGAAATTGCACCGGGCCATATTGTAAAATGTCATTATCCAAAACTTACAGAATAGGAATTCCGAAATAACAATATTACACCTGAAGATGAACAGTGAAGAAAACAGGATTCACTGAAAGATACAGGTTATCATGAATGGATGAGGAAAGAGGGGGCTATGTTTACTGAGGAAAGACAAAGCGCAATAGAGAAATGCCTTCGTGAAAACGGAAAAGTCAAGGTTAAGGAATTAAGTGAAATGTTTCAGGTCACAGAAGACTGTATCCGAAAAGATCTTAAGATTCTTGAAAACGCCGGTAAGTTAAAGAGAACTTACGGCGGCGCAATCCTTTCACAGGATTATCCGCTGAAAAGAGACGTAGTAGACAGACGCCAGTTTAACCTTGACAAAAAGAGAACAATTGCAGCCAAAGCATTTAAACTGATTAAGAATAACGAAACGATTTTCCTTGATATTTCTACCACAAATATCGAGCTGGCAAAGCTTCTTGCCACGTCAAATATGCGTGTGGTAGTGGTGAGCAATATGATAGATATCCTGCAGATCCTTGCCACAAATCCGTCCATTACTGCAATCGGTACAGGGGGAACAATGTATCAGACAGTAAACGGATTTATGGGAGCTGCAACGATAGAAGTGATCAAACAGTATAGCTTTGACCGTGCATTTATAGGAAGCTGCGGTGTGGATATGACTGATTGTGCAATTACTACATTGGGGGTAGAGGACGGATTGACAAAGAAAGCAGCCGTGCACAGCAGCAGACATAAATATGTTGTTATGGAAAGGGATAAATTCTATTTCAATGATTCCTATAAATATGCATACTTCGATGATATCAGCGGAATTGTTACGGATGAATTTCCAGATGATACGATCGTGAGTACACTGGAGAGAGCAGGGGTAAAATTGTTCTGATGCAGGTAAGTCTTCGGGGGACTTATCTGATCTGGGTAAATCAGTCAGCAGAAAGGATGATCTGTCTGGCTTAAATGAAAAAAGATGGAGGCAAGTACGTGAAAGAATATATTTTGGAAGCCTGTGTAGATTCTGTAGAATCTGCTATGGCAGCGGTTGAAGGAGGCGCAGACAGACTGGAACTTTGCGGTAACCTGATCATCGGCGGAACCACTCCGGGACCGTGGCTTTTTGATGAAATAAGAAAGCGTTCGGATATCAGGATCCATGCTTTGATCCGTCCGCGTTTTGGAGATTTCTGCTATACAGATGCAGAATTTTCCATGATAAAGCATGCAGTGGAAGATTTCAGGAAAATGGGTGCCGAAGGTGTTGTATTTGGGGTGCTGAAGCCGGATGGCACATTAAACATGGAACAGATGAAAGAGCTGATGGAGGCGGCAGGGGATATGTCGGTGACTCTTCACAGAGCTTTTGATGTATGTGTGGATCCAATAGAAACAATGGAACAGGCAATCTCACTGGGAATCAATACGATCCTTACTTCGGGCCAGCGTAATGTATGTCTGCAGGGGGCAGATCTTTTGAAGGAACTGGTAGAGGAGAGTCAGGGACGTATCACGATCCAGGCAGGAAGCGGCGTGGGAGCAGAAGTGATCCGCCAGCTCTATCCGCTTACAGGAGTCAGGGCTTATCATATGACCGGAAAGAGAGTCATTGACAGTGAGATGCAGTTTCGCAAGGATGGAGTCAATATGGGACTTCCGATGCTGAGCGAATATGAGATATGGCGTACGGATGTAGATAATATCCGTGCCGCAAAGAAAGTTCTGGAGGAATTATAATGGCAGAACCGAGAGTTTTTTTAAAAGAGAACAGGGGCCGAATTGAAGAGAACTACCTGGAGCAGGCAAAAAACCTGCCCCGGGTTTTTGCGCCTGTAGACGAAAAATTACAGAAATGTACAGAGGAAGTGGCACTTGCATGTAAATATTTATATGCATTTATGCCGTACAGTGATATTGGCAATTATCCGTTTGAAGTATTTCTGGACTATGCGGAGAATGGTGTGAGGCTCTGGAAAGAGAATCCGCAGGTTGCAGACCTTCCTGAAGAAATCTTCCTGAATTATGTGCTGTTTCACAGAGTAAATGAGGAGGAGATCGCACAGTGCAGAACTTATTTCCGCGCAGAGATCGGAAGCAGAATACAGGGAATGAACTTCAGAGAAGCAGCGTTGGAAGTGAATTACTGGTGTGCCGAAGAAGCTACTTATCATTGTACAGATGACCGTACTTTATCTGCGATTTCTGTATACCGTAGAGGAAATGGCAGATGTGGTGAAGAGTCTGTATTCACTGTAAATGCACTGCGAAGCGTAGGCGTACCTGCCCGTCAGGTATATGCGCCGAAGTGGTCTCACTGCGATGACAATCACGCCTGGGTAGAGATCTGGTGTGACGGCAAATGGTACTTCCTCGGAGCCTGTGAGCCCGAAGAAATCCTGAATAAAGGATGGTTTACAAACGCTTCTTCCAGAGCAATGATGATCCATTCACGTGTGTTTGACACCAAAATCCCGGAAGGTGAGGTGATCGGCACAGATGGTATGGTGACCATGCTGAATGAATTGAAGAGGTATGCAGTAACCAAAGAAATTACAGTAACAGTAAAGGATGCGCAGGGGTTACCCGCAGAGGGAGCTGAGGTTTCCTTTGAGGTACTGAACTATTCAGAGTATGCACCGATTGCAGAGAAGAAAACAGACAGTAAGGGAACTGCCAGACTGACAACAGGATTTGGAAGTCTGCATATTTCCGCAAGAATGTGTTCTGACGGCGAGTGGTTCTATGCAGAAACAGTTATGAACACTGAGAAAGAAGATAACTGTGAACTTTGTCTGGTACCGCAGGATAAAAGAAATGACGGCGAATCAGAAAAATGGACAGCAGCAGATATATTTGCTCCTCATGATGCACCTGTAAACACAGACATGCCGACTTTAGAACAGAAGGCGAAGGGAAATAAGCGTCTGGCAGCAGCCAATGTACACAGAGAGCAGAAAGTAAGAAACTGGTCAAATCCGGAATGTGAACGTTTCCTGGGAAAAAAGGTAAACAGGATAGAAGAAGCCATTGCTGCCTCATACAGAGAAGATCTCCTGAGGGTTCTCACAGAGAAAGACAGAACTGACTGTATCAGTGACGTTCTGGAGGAACACCTGGAGCTGGCAATCCCATATCATGGTATGATGAAAAAGGATACCTTTGTATCTTATGTGTTAAATCCAAGAGTAGATGATGAAGTTCTTCAGAAATACAGAAGAGAGATTAAGAAGCATTTTTCCAGAACTGAGAAACAGGAGCTGAGAGATGATCCTTCCAGAATCTGGAATCTGATCGAGAAGGCAATTGTTTCCAGACCGGAGAAAGAGCGTTCCAGTGTGATCACAACACCGGCAGGATGCATAAGGACCTGTACAGGAAGCTTCCTGTCAAAGAAAATCCTGTTTGTTGCAATAGCGAGAACCCTTGGAGTAGCGGCAAGACTGAATCCACATGATCGTTCTATGGAATATATGAAAAACGGAAGATTTGTTCCTGTGCTTGCAAGAACAGAGAAGAACTGTACTCTGATCCTGAAAGCAGGAGAGACTGTACAGTGGAAATATTTCCAGAACTGGAGTATTGCAAAACTGGAGAATGGAAGATATACATCACTGAAACTGGGAGCAGAGAATTTCGAAGATCAGATCCTGAATCTGCCGTTGGAATCCGGAAACTACAGGATTCTTACTTCAAACAGACTTCCAAATGGAAATATGTTTGCAAATGAATATCATTTTGAAATTCAGCCCGGAGAGACAAAGGAGATCGAGTTGGTACTCAGGGAAGCAGATCTGGAGGATATGCTGGAGAATATTTCCATGCCGGAATTCATGCTGAAAACTGAGGATGGTACAGAAGTGAAAGCATCTGATCTTACAGCAGACGGAAAACATATCCTTATGTTTCTGGAAGAAGAAAAAGAGCCTACTGAGCATATCTTAAATGAAATGATGGAGCAGGAAGAGGCTTTCGCAGGATATGCAGAGCAGATTATTTTTGTAGTGAGAAGCAAAGAAGCACTGGAGACACCGACACTGTCCAAAGCACTTGCAAAGTTAAAAAATATTCAGATTTATTATGATGATTTCTCAGAGATTATCAATACTCTGGGAAGGCGTATGTACGTAGATCCGGACAAACTTCCGCTGATTATTGTGACGAATGGAACCCTGAATGGGATTTATGCGACCAGCGGTTACAATGTAGGAACCGGGGATATGCTGCTTAGATTAATGTAACAGAGCGATAAATAAGATGCCCGGAGATGACACCTGTGAGCATCTTCTGGTATTGCCGGATTACATTATTGTATAGATGTAAAGGATTGGATATTGAATTTGCATTTACATAAAGGAGATAAAAATCATGTATCAGTTTAACAGAAAAGAATATGAAGAACGTATGAAATGGTATCAGGATGCCCGTTTCGGAATGTTTATCCACTGGGGATTATATTCTATTCCTGCAAGAGGAGAATGGGTACGCAGTACAGAGGAGATGCCTGAGGAAGAATACCTTCCGTTTATGAAAGAATTTGATGCCAGAGACTATAATCCGAAACAGTGGGCAAAAGAGGCAAAGGCAGCAGGTATGAAATATGTGGTTCTGACTGCAAAACACCATGATGGTTTCTGTTTATTTGACAGTAAATACACAGATTATAAAGTTACCAATACACCTGCAGGAAGAGATCTGATCAAAGAATATGTGGAAGCTCTTCGAGAAGAAGGTCTGAAAGTCGGTCTGTATTTCACATTACTTGACTGGCATCATCCGGACTATCCTCATTACGGAGACCGCATCCATCCTATGAGAAACCATCCGGAATGCAGTAATGAAAACAGAGATTTTTCTCGTTATATAGAGTATATGTACAATCAGGTGGAAGAGGTCTGCACAAATTATGGAAAAATCGATATTATGTGGTTTGACTTTTCCTATGACGATATGCGAGGCGAGAAATGGGGAGCAACCAGACTGATAGATATGGTCCGCAGATTACAGCCGGGAATCATCATTGATAACCGTCTGGAAGTCAGTGGTGAGGGAAGAGGATCTCTGTATGAATGCGATCCGACACCGTATCATGGCGATTTTATAAGCCCGGAACAGATCATCCCGCCGGAAGGAATCTGCGACAAAGAAGGGAATCCGATGGTATGGGAAGCATGCTTCACCATGAACAATAACTGGGGCTACTGCGCAAATGACCACTATTACAAACCTGCTTCCATGCTGATCAAGAAGCTGGTAGAGTGCGTTTCCAAAGGTGGAAATATGATTTTGAACGTAGGACCTGATGCGAAAGGTAAATTCCCGAAAGAGTCCTCTGCGATTCTGTCGGAAATCGGACGCTGGATGGATAAGAACCATGACAGTATCTATGGATGCGCTCCGGCAGCAGATATCCCGAAACCGGATTACGGACGTATCACCAGAAATGGAAACAAGTATTATGTCCATATTTATGAGAATACATTAGGACCACTGCCGCTGATCGGATTTGATAAGAATAAGATTGTGAAAGTACGTGCCCTGGATGACGGACATGAAGTGCCGATCTCTACTTTATGGGTACACAGCGATTATCCGGATATCGCATTTGTTGACCTTGGTCCGGATCCTGTACTGCCGGATCCTGTAGACTATGTGCTGGAAGTGGAGATGGCTGAATAAAGATATAGAATACAAAAAGCTGCCGTATGGCAGCTTTTTTGTATTTCTTAACCGAACTGAGATGCAGGTGTCTGCCTGGTTCAGCATCGGTTTCTCTTGTTTACGAAATAATTCAGAATCCCACCGCCTACGATAATAACAAGTGCAACAGCAACAACACGTTTCGCTGCTTCCTGCGGCATCTGGCTTTTGGAACCGATGGAATCGGAATAGAAAGTCAAGGTATAATTGATCTCATGAGGGGTACCCATGGCAGTAGTGTCTGCGATTACCGGCATGCTCTCATCCATAATGGTAACCGGGATCAGGAATTCAGAATTCGTTCCTTCCTCATTGACAGGGAGATATTTTTCACCGTCAACGATCATGTAATCATAATTAGAACTGCTCCACTGGATATCGGCAGTTACTTCGCCGTTTTTTACGGTGATCAAAGTCGGTGAAGTGACACTGGCTTTGCCGCTCCCGCCCTCCAGCTCTACCTGGATGGAATACTCCCCATCTTCTTTATCAAGAGTGAAAGCCTGTGCAGCAGGAACAGAAGTCCATACTGACAGACAGCAGATCAAAGTTGCCAGAACTGAAAAAATCTTTCTCATATTTCTTTCCTCACTTAAATTCGATAATTTTCATCATCCCACAATTGAAATTAATTGTCAATACTTTGTTGAAAAAGTTATCCTGTTTTAGTATAATAAAAGGTGCTGTCCGCACGCAACATCATTGAGAACGTAGTGAACAGTGAGCACAATAAATGAATATCTGTGAATTGCTTTGCTGCGAAGCAGCTCCTGCAATTCTGATATCATAAAAATGTATATGCAAATCACAGGAGGATATGGTAATGAGAGGAATTTTATACGGAGTAGGAGTTGGCCCCGGAGATCCGGAACTTATGACATTAAAGGCAGTGCGCCTGATCAAAGAGAATGATATTATTGCAGTACCGGGCGCAGAGGTGCGTGAAACAGTTGCATATAAGATCGCAGTACAGGCAGTACCTGAGCTTGCAGACAAAGAACTCCTGCCAATCTATATGCCAATGACACACGATAAGGCAGAACTGGAACTGAACCATGAAAAAGGAGCCAAGGCGCTGGAAGCAGCACTTGATACAGGTAAGAATGTAGTATTTCTGACACTTGGAGATCCGACTATCTATTCAACATTTTCATATGTGCAGAAGAGAGTAGAAGCAGATGGATATGAGACAAGACTGGTAAGCGGCATCACTTCCTTCTGCGCAACAGCAGCACGCCTGAATATCCCGCTTACAGAGTGGAACCAGCCTCTTCATGTACAGCCTGCAGTTCACCGCCTTGACAGTGAACTGGATCAGCCGGGTACCTATGTGCTGATGAAATCCGGCAAAAAGATGAATCAGGTAAAGGAAATTCTGGCAAAAAGCGGACGCAATATCCGTATGGTGGAGAACTGTGGAATGCCGGATGAGCATATTTACAACAGTGTAGAAGAAATTCCGGATGATGCAGGCTATTATTCTCTGATCATTGCAAAGGAACAGGATGGAGGATTATGATCGAAACCAGAGATCTGACAAAAACCTTTGACAATTTTACAGCTGTGGATTCCCTGAACCTGAAAATTGAAAAAGGGGAATTTTTTGGCCTTCTTGGACCGAACGGAGCAGGCAAGACAACGACCATCAGCCTGCTCTCAACCCTTCTTCTTCCGACAAAGGGAGAAATCCTCATAGACGGTCAGCAGCTTACGAGACAACGTCCTGATCTGAAAAGAAAAATCAGTGTGATCACCCAGGAATATTCTATGCGTCAGGATATGAATATGGATGAGATTATGGAATACCAGGGACGGCTCTATTTTATGCCGCGAAAGCAGATAAAAGAAAGAACAGAAGAACTTCTGGAGTTCTGTGACCTGCTGAAGTTTCGCAAACGTACAGTCCGTAAGCTTTCCGGTGGAATGAAGCGTAAGCTGATGGTCTGTCGGGCATTACTGACAGATCCGGAGATATTGCTTTTGGATGAACCCACAGCAGGTATGGATGCTCTTTCCAGAAGACAGATGTGGAATCTTCTGCGTAAGCTTAATGAGAAAAATCTGACGATCCTGCTGACTACTCATTATATGGAAGAAGCACAGAGTCTCTGTAATCGTGTGGCACTGATGGATCATGGTAAGCTGGAGGAGGTAAGTACTCCGTCAGCACTGATTGAGAGTCTTGGTGCTTATGCAGTGGACGAGATGACAGCAGATGGAACACAGAATCACTATTTCCATACACGACAGGAAGCAATCCGGTATCTGGAAGAGCTTACAGGGCAGGCGTCTCTTCGCGAGACAACACTGGAAGATGTCTTTGTAGAAAGAGCCGGGAAGCATTTGATTTCAAAATAGCAGATATTAACTGAATCAGGGAAGTCCCCTGCGGAGGTTGCGAAAAAAGTTAGAATAATCTGGAGAAAAATGTATGGGAATTATAACAATATTATGGGAGAAGTGGGTAGAATTCCGCCGGGATTTCTATAAAATCACACTGGCGGCAATGATTGCACCGCTAATGTATCTGATCGTATTCGGAATGGGAATCCAGACCACTTCTCATGGACAGCCATACCTGAACTTTCTGATTCCGGGTGTGGTATCACTGACAACTATGAACGGAAGCTTCAACGCCATTGCGCAGAACCTAAACGTACAGAGACTGTATGAGAAGGCTTTTGATCAGGTGATGATCTCCCCCACACCATTATGGCAGTTTATTGCCGGACAGATCATCGGGGGAAGTCTGCGTGGTCTGTATGCAGGAGGAATCATACTGCTTCTTACAGCACCTATTGAGACAGGACTGATCTTCAACGGATGGTCCTTTCTGGTGATGTTCCTGAACGGAGCAGTATTCTCAGCCATCGGCGTGGTGGTCTCCTTTCTGGCAAAGAATCACGCAGACGTGCCGAGGTTTTCCAATTATATCATTATGCCTATGGCATATTTGTGTAACACCTTTTTCTCAACAGAGAAACTTCCGGGATTTGTAGGCAAGTTTGTATCAGCCTTGCCATTATCCCAGACCAGCCATCTGATGAGAAGCATTTCATCAGGTGAGGCGGTGAATTACACTGGTATTGGGATTCTGCTTCTTTATCTGCTGGTGTTTACTGTAGCAGCATCATGGTTTATTTATAAGAAGAAAAATCTGTAACTGACTGACAAGGAGGAGCCTGTGCTCCTCCTTGATCTGTTTAAGTATTATATATCAATGTGAATTTTTGTAAAGAGAAAACAGGGAACCATATATGTTACTGTTCACACACCACTATCCCGCGAGGTGTTTTGGTATGAATATGCCAAAATCCCGAGACATACAAGCCCAAATTCCATTGCCGCAGGCAATCTGGAATGAATTTTGGCTACGTTACTGTGAACGGAGTGAACAGTAACGAAAACAGGGAACCATATATTGGCAGTATATCCAATTATTGACTTTTATCCTTTGGATGATATACTTAAATTATGTATAATAAACTTGTTAGCACACGAACAGTTGATTCTGGCATCTGTCCAGTTAAATTTTCACACAGCCATAATAACAGAAGAAAGGGCATACATTATATGAGTAAGCCAAAGATATTAATCGTTGATGATTCACAATTAAACAGAGAAATCCTTTCCTGCACTGGAGGAAAGCGGACATATTTCCGAACTGGATCTGTATGTGCTGGATTCGGTTAATGAATTTCAGAAGAAACGTTATCAGTCCGATAAGATCACAGTTCCGGTATCAACTAATCTGTCATGGATGGATTTCTATGATGAGACGATCATGAACTGGCTGGAGAAGAAATGTGCAGATGCTTCCATGCCGTCCGGTCTGTGCAGAATGGAGATTACAGAAACTTCCTATGCTGCCATTGAGGCAGACAGAAATGCAACTCTGGAAGCATTAAGAGAAGCAGGGATTCTGCTACTCCTGGATGATTTTGGAAGCGGATATTCTTCCTTTGGAATGCTCCAGAATTACAACTTTGATATTATGAAAATTGATATGAGTTTTGTGCGGCAGATAGAAACCAATACCAAAACACGCAGTATTATCCGCTTCATCATTGAAATGGCACATACTATGGAGATAAAGATTATAGCGGAAGGTGCTGAAACTAAAGAGCAGGTCGAGTTCTTAAGAGACAACGGCTGTGATTATATCCAGGGTTATTATTTTTACAAACCGATGCCGGAGGAAGAGTTTGTGAAACTGCTGGATGCCGGCAGATAACAGTTACATAAAATAGTCTCGCACAAACTGTACAAACTGCTTCACATGGGGTTTCAGAATCCTGTTTTTGCTGTAGACTATATAGAAACTGCGCTTATGGGCAGCTTCCTCCAGCGGAAAGACAAGAATCTGCTTTGTCTTCTGCAGGTCATTGACAGAGCGTGATGAAAGAATAGAGATTCCCAGACCATTAACAATGGACTTTTTGATGCTTTCCAGGTCATTCATGCGGGCGATCACATTCAGATTGCCTGTTGTGATGCCTGTGCGCTCCAGAAAAAGGTCCATTTCTTTTTTTGTGCCGGAGCCCTTTTCCCTGAGGATAATAGGATCTTTCAGGAAATCATGAAAAATAGCGGGTGTTTCTCTGTCCTTGAGTGCAAGATAGTGATCTGTTACAGGAGTTGCTATGACCAGCTCATCATGGCAGAAAGGAATAAATACGCAGCTCTCATCACGTGTATTCTGGCCTACCAGAGCCAGATCTACAGTTCCGTCCAGCACCCGGCTGATGGATTCAGAACTGTCTGACTGTATGGAGTGAAAATAAACATCAGGGTGCGTTTTGCCGAAAGCAGCAAGCAGTTCTGGCAAAAGATAAGAAGAAGGAATGGTAGATGCAGCCAGATCTATCATATGTTTGTGGGCACCTGTAAAATTTTCAAGCAGGTTATTTCTGATTTCCAGCATACGGACTGCACTGTCATAAAGCTGGTAGCCTTTGGCTGTGATCGTTGTTTTCTTTGTAGTACGGATGATCAGTTTCATATGCAGTTCATCTTCCAGGGAACGTATATGCGCACTGATCGTAGGCTGTGTCAGATAGAGGCGGCGGGCTGCCTCTGAGAAGCTGCCGTAGTCCACGACAGCGACGAATGCTTCTAATTGTTTAAATTCCATTGTGAAACTCTCCTTTTATAGTAATCCTCTTAAATAATGCATTTAAGAGGATTACTATAAATGCATCATTTGCGGGGATTGCTATAGTAATGCAGATAATGCATCTAAAGCAATATCCAGTTCCTGTTTTGTATTCTCGGATCCGAAAGAAAACCGGAGAGTACCTTTCGGATATGTTCCAAGGGTTTTATGGGCATTTGGTGCACAGTGAAGGCCAACTCTTGTCATAATTCCGTAAGTACTGTCCAGCTCAAAGGCGGCCTGAGCCATGTCCATATGTAAGGTCTGGACGGATACAACTGCACAACGGTTTTCAATATTTTTTTTACCGATAATACGCAGAAATTTTTCTTCAGGATCCAGATTCAGGATACCATCTATAAAGTATTGTGTCAGCATTAATTCATGTTGGCGGATTTCTTCCATGGACTGTTTCTCCAGATCACAGAGTGCGGCATGAAGTCCCAGAATCCCAGGTATATTGGGAGTTCCGGGCTCGAAACGATCAGGAAGAAATGCCGGTACTTCTTCAGAATGAGAGGCGCTTCCTGTTCCACCGCTGATAAGAGGCTCAATCTGCGCTGCCAGTTTATTGCGGATCAGAAAGCCACCTGTTCCCTGTGGCCCTCTGAGTCCCTTGTGACCTGTAAATGCCAGTGCGTCTATGTGACATTTCTCCATATCAATGTTAATGGTTCCTGCCGTCTGTGCAGTGTCCAGAATAAAAAGAAGCCCATGTTCTTTGCAGAAATCTCCGATTTCCTGTGCTGGCATGACAGTTCCGCATACATTAGAAGCATGAAGACAGACCACAAGCTTAGTCTCAGGACGAAGGAGTGCGGTCGCTTTATCAAGCAGAAGACTGCCGTCAGAAGCGCATGGGATCCTGTCAAAAGAAATTCCATGTTTCTCCAGCTGTACAAGAGGACGCATCACTGCATTATGCTCCATGGCAGTTACAAGTACATGATCGCCGGGGTTCAAAAGTCCTTTCAGAAGAACATTCAGACTTGCAGTGATATTTTCTGTAAAAATAACATTCTTACCCTTTCCGGAAGTAAAGTGAAAGAGCCTCAGAAGCTGTTCTCTTGTTTCAAAAATCTGTTCCTCCACAGAATAAGCTGCCCGGTATCCTCCACGATTCACATTCACAGCAGAGCCTGACAGATAATCATAAACTGTCTGTGCCACAGATGGTGCTTTTGGAAAAGACGTACTGGCCTGATCCAGATATATTTTATTCATAGCAACAAATCCCCCGATTTTTATATATAGCAATTCGTGGATATCAAGTCAGGAAAAAAATACTTTTTGACCCTAACATCATATCTTATCTGTAGTATAGCACAACTTATAAATGATTTCTATAAATAACTATAAAATACGACTATAATGAATTAGTGATTTCAGCATAAAAATGATAAAATAGATACAAAGAAATTGCGCTGACAACAAAAAAAGTCAGTGATGTACTCTCACAAAAGCAAGTGCAATAAAGACGCTGAGAGTAAATAGTGTAAAAGGAGGAAAGAAATAAATGAAAAACGAAAAGGGAACCATAGTTCTGGCAGGAGGCGTGATCGGTCTGATCGCTGCAATTCTGGTGTTTTTTGGAAATCCGGCAAATATGGGATTTTGTATTGCCTGCTTCCTGAGAGATACCACAGGTGCGCTGGGACTTCATTCAGCGGCAGCAGTTCAGTATATCCGTCCGGAGATCATTGGTCTGGTGCTTGGAGCATGTATCATTTCACTTGCTAAGAAAGAGTTCAGTCCAAGAGGCGGTTCTGCACCTGTGACCAGATTTACACTTGGTGCATTTGTTATGATCGGATGTTTGATGTTCCTCGGATGTCCATTCCGTATGATCCTGCGTCTGGCAGGCGGAGACGGAAATGCATTGTTTGGACTTGTTGGATTTGTAGCCGGTATTCTTACAGGAACTGTTTTCCTGAAGAAAGGTTACACACTGAAACGTTCTTATAAGATGCCGAAGCTGGAAGGCAGTATTTATCCGGCATTCCAGATCGTGATGCTGCTGTTACTGGCAGCTGCACCTGCATTTATCCATTTCACAGAACCGGAAGGTGGACCCGGAGCAAAACATGCTGCAATCATTATTGCACTGGCAGCAGGAATTATTGTTGGTATCCTGGCTCAGAGAACACGTCTGTGTATGGTCGGCGGTATCCGTGATGCGGTACTTTTCAAAGAATATAAATTACTGTTCGGTTTTGCTGCAATTCTTGTGACAGCATTGGTAATGAATCTGATCCTCGGTGCAGTTACAGGAACATCCTATTTCAATCCGGGATTTGCGGGACAGCCGATCGCACATACAGACGGACTGTGGAACGCACTGGGAATGTATCTGGCAGGCTTTGGATGTATTCTCCTCGGTGGATGCCCGCTTCGTCAGCTGATCCTTGCAGGCGAGGGAAATACAGACTCCGCTGTGACCGTTCTCGGTCTGATGGCAGGTGCTGCTTTTGCCCATAACTTCGGACTGGCATCTTCCGGTGAAGGTCCTACAGCAAACGGAAAGATCGCAGTTATTATTGGGATTGTGGTAGTTGCTGTAATTGCGGCAGTGAACTCCATGAGAAAAGAAGAAGCCTGATTGTTGGAATGCAGACATTATTTCCGCAATCAATACGCTCACTTTGTGGAAAGTATTTTTTAGACACATTCTAAAAGGAGAGAAAGACGAATGAAGAAAGTAGATGCAAGAGGTTTATCCTGTCCGGAACCAGTGATCCGTGCAAAGAATGCAATGGAATCCGGAGATAAAGAATATGAGATCCTGGTTGATAACGTAGTTGCAAAAGAGAATGTATCCAGATTTGCAACACATCAGGGATATCAGGTACAGGCAACAGAGCAGGGAGATGATATCCTGCTGAGACTTACAAAATGATCACATATATAGCAACCTTCTATTCCCATTATGGAGCTATCCAGTTTCGAAGAAACTGCCAGGCAATGAATCTGAGTGCAGAAGTCATGCCTGTCCCAAGAGATTTAAGCTCCTCCTGCGGAACCTGTGTGAGATTTCATACAGAAGCGGACTTCCCGGAGAAAACAGAGGAAGTCGAGCAGATCGTCAGAGTAGAACCGCAGGGCTATGTGGGGATTTATCATGCGGATGAAGAATAAAAGTACCATTCAGTTCATCCTTTGAATAACTGCGCGTCGCATTCTCGTTATTTTCCAATGATGAGAGTCCGACGCGCAATTTTATTTCAATCCTGTACTAGTATTTCCATGGACGGTTTTTATTTACAAGATATTGGTAAAAGTCCTGTCTGCTGTCATGTAGGGTTCTGTAGAAAAAGATGATATCCTATTTTAATTTGCTGTCTTTTGCTTTTTATGCAATAAACTTCATTAAGATTGCCAAGACAATTAGCACGTATCCAGCTATTAATTTTATAGCATCTTTTGTTTTACTCATAATACATATCAAAATCCCGATAGGTATCTTCATATTGTTTTAAACGTTCTACTATCATATCTTTTCGCTCATCATGGATTTTAGATATAATCGCATCAAATAAGCAATACATACAAATAGGTGAACTAAATCCCATACTGTCTTTTACCGGAGCAGCAAGAATCGTATAATGGGAAATATTAAAAAAAGGAGAGGAAACACTGTCTGTAATGGAGACAAGGGTTGCACCCATTTTTTTTGCAGAATCCGCATAACGATACGTCCATTTGGTATATCTGGCAAATGCTATACTGATGACAACAGTTTTATCTGTGATATGATTTAATAAATCAAAACGAGGATCGTAAAATTCTTGGATAATGTGAGTATTACCAAGTAAAAGGTTCAGACGATTCCCAAACCAGTTGGCAGCATGATAAGAAGAGCGTGCTCCGGTTACCAGAATATGATCTGCATTCAGAAGAGCTTCTACGGTCTTGTCCAGAAGCTCTTCATCTATATGTGAGATCCAGTCTTGCAGTGCCTGCGTTTCTCTGGAAAAAACTTTTTGATAAAATGTCTGATTTTGAATTTGTCCCTCTACATTGCGCTGTGGTACAGAAAGAATTTCTTCACGAAGTTTTTGCTGCATGGCAGAAAAACTGTCAAAGCCAAGAGAATAAGCAAAACGAATAACAGTTGTTTCACTGACAGAAATATCCTTACTGAGTTTAGCTAGTGTTGCATAGCTGAATTCATCTTTATTATTTAAAATATATTCTGCAACTTTTCGTTGTCCTGCCGATAGTGAAGGGATTTTTTCATAGATTAGTTGATCCAGGCTCATTGTAACCTCCATAAATAAAATATCATATGACAAGTATAGCAAAAAAATTTTTTTAATTCAATGGAGAATGTTATAATTCGAAAAAGAATCAAATGATTCATAAAACAAAACAAATAAATTGTTTAATTCTACCAAAACAGAACATTAATTTTTGACGATTCTATCAATTGTTTCCAGAAACAACTTGTGATAGTATAGTAGAAAATACTTCACGTGAATGTTTGAAAAGAATTTAATACAATAATATTAAAAGAAGGAGCACAAAATGATAAAAAATAAACCAGAAGCCTATGGAATATCTTCAGATAATCTGTTATGTATGGTACAGGAACTGGAGACATTTGTCGAAGATATTCATTCTATATCTGTAGTATGCGATAACGATGTGATTTTTTCAAAATGCATTCAACCATATACGGAAGAACCTATGCAGATGCTTCATTCATTTTCGAAAAGTATGAACAGTATTGCAGTAGGGATTGCAATCGACGAGGGAAAATTACATCTGGATGATCTGGTGATAGATTATTTTAAAGAGTATTTGCCGGAAGAATATGATAAACGAATCGATCAGCTGACAGTTCGTAATCTGTTAACAATGGCAGCAAATTCCTGCAGATTAAGCACCTGTTTTCGTGGAGTGACAGATTCCTGGATCACACATTATTTTACATATAAATTACCCCATGATCCGGGAACTGTCTTTCAGTATGATACAGGAGCAAGCTATATGTTGTCTTCACTGGTTACAAAAACCATGCATAAAAATGTGCTTGCACTGATGAAAGAACGTGTTTTGAAACCAATGGGTATTACCGATATCGAATGGCTGGAAAGCCCAGAAGGCAATACAGTCGGAGGATGGGGGTTGTATTTGAAAACACCTGACATCGCGAAAATTGCAATATTACTTGCCAATATGGGAAAATGGAACGGAAAAACACTTATTCCGGAAGAATATCTTAAAGAAGCAACCAGAAAACAGATTGATACTCCCGAAGAAAAATATCCAGTCTGTGGATACGGATATCAGTATTGGATCACTGCTGATCATTCCTTCGGCGTTTATGGAGCTTTCGGAAATGTGATCGTGGTTAATCCAGAGAAAAAACTGGCAGTTGCAATCACAGCAGGAGCAAGTGATAAGAATGGAAATCCGAACCGTCTGATTAGCAAAATCGTAAATGAAAAGTTGTTTATACCGACAGAGAGAGGAACATTGGAAACAGATGTAGATGGAGAGAAAAAACTGAAAAAATATCTGGATGACCTGTGTCTTCCATATCCGGAAGGAGCAAAAAATTCCTGCTTGGAAGGAAAATGGTTTGATAAAACACTCTCCTTTGAAGAAAATGACCGGAAAATTCAAAGCATAGAGATTAATAGAAAAACAGAAAATGAACTGCTGATTAATTTTCACCTGAAGGACAGGCTGGTAAGTGTAGAGGCTGGATTTGAAAACTGGATTACACAGGAAGCTGTATTTGATGATCCGCATCATTTTCTTAATAGCTTTTCTTATGCATTCAAAGATGATAAGACATTGGTGATAAAGCAGTACTGGTTAAATATGTCAGGTTACGATATCTATACGCTGCATTTCCAGGATGACAGTGTAAACGGAATGATTATCACAAGTGTAAAACTTGGCGGAGCTGTACCGATTGAACTTTCAGGAAACATACAGTAGGGGGATAAAACTATGGATATGAGTTTATTGGGAATTATTGTTGCACTTGTTGTGTTGATTATTATTTGCTATCGTAAATTTAACCCAGTTGTGGGAACATTAATATGTGTTGCAATTTTAGCAATATTCAGTGGTTTGTCTGTGTTGGATACAATTACAGATACATATTTTACAGGATTTTCTGATTTCCTGAAGAATAACTTTTTGCTTTTTGCAACCGGAACCGTATTTGCATCTATAATGGAAGGATCTGGAGCTGCAGCAGCATTTGCAAAAATGATCTATTCTAAAGTGGGTGGACGTGGAGCAATTTATGGTTGTATGCTTGCAGTGCTGATCTTAGGATATATAGGTGTGAATGGATGGGCATTGATGTTTATCGCTTATCCGATCTTCCTGTGCGTATTTAAACAGGAAAATCTGCCAAGATGGTTGATTCCGGGTGTTATTTATACTTCTCTGGCGTATAACAGTTCCATGTTCCCGGGTTCTCCTTCTATATTGAATGTGCTTCCAACACAGTATCTTGGTACAGATACTATGGCAGCTTCCGGTCTTGGTATTGCAACTGGTGTCTTCAGCAGTATTCTGTGTATTATTTATCTGGAGTATGAATTCAGAAAAGCAAAGAAAAATAATGACGGATTTGTAATTACACCTGATATTGCAGAAAAAATGAAAGCATTTGAAGAATTGGAGACTGTAAAACCATGGAGATCTGTGGTTCCGATGGTTCTGTTATTTGTTCTGTTAAATGTATTTAAGGTAAATGTAAATATTGCAATTATTTTAGCTTCTTTCTGTTGTGTGATTTTATATTGGAATACTACTCCGAAAAAACTGAATTTGATCGATGACGGTGTAAAACGTGCCAGCATGGTAATTATGAATACTGCAGCAGTTGTTGGATTTGGTTATGTTGTTAAATCAACTGTGGGATTCCAGAATCTGATAGATATGCTGTCAAACCTTGGTGGAAACCCACTGATTTCTTTTGCAAGTGCTACCACATTGATTGCTGGAGCAACTGGTTCCGGTTCTGGTGGTATCGGAATCGCTATGGAAGTATTTGCACAAAAATATATGGACTTGGGAGTAAATCCTGAAGTTTTACACCGTATAGCTGCAATTGCATGCAATGGTCTGGATACACTGCCGCATAACAGTATGGTGATTACCTGCCTGGCTGCCTGTGGTATGACACATAAAGAAAGCTACAAACCGATCTTTATCACATCTGTATGTATTACATTGATTGGACTGGCATTTGCAGTATTTCTTGGAATTGCATTTTATTAAGAAGTAACAGATTACTATAGAGTATGCAAAAGAGTCATTAAAATTCCACAGAGAGTGGAAAGGTAAGATATAGGTAGTAGCGACTGTTCCTGCGCAAATGAGGATGATTTGTCTCTTGCATATCACAACCTTATCTTGTAATGGATTCAGCAAACACATTATATATTAGAAAGCCCTGTACGATATTTTTGTTACTGTTCAAAGGCAATGTCATTAACTTAAGAGATTGTTGCTTGTTAAACGGGCAATGCTCTCTCTGATACCTGCTTGATATTTCCTAAAATATTACTTGACAAATACTCCTCAATATGCGGCGTTATTACTGATCAATCAGTAATAACGCCCTTTGATTAGGCACTGTTATTTTTAATTACTTAATCAAAGGAGTATTTATTTATGAACTATTCAGATTCTATCAAAGCTATTTTACTTGCTGCTATCAATGATCTTTCCAAAACACCGGAAAAATATGCTGTCAAACCCGGAGTTGATTTTATCAGAAACAGAAAACTTGGTTTTAAAGATTATATGCTGATGTTTCTGACTATGGAAGCTGACTGTATCAGGGAAGAACTGTACCGTTTTTTCGGACGTACTATCGATGCACCTTCCAAAGCGGCTTTTTACAGACAGCGTAAAAAGATCAGGGAAGATGCTTTTCGGAATCTTCTTCTTGCTTTTAACAGGAAACTTCCTAAAAAACTATATAACGGTAAATATGAATTCTGGGCCTGCGATGGTTCTTCCTGTGATATTTTCCTTAACCCTGAAGATAAGGATACCTATTTTGAACCAAATGGTAAATCTACCAGAGGATTTAACCAGATCCATATCAGATCCATATCAATGCTATGTTTTCTTTACTTGATAAGCGTTTTACTGATATTTTAGTCCAGCCTGCCCGAAAGCGAAATGAGTATTCTGCTTTTTGTTCCATGGTTGATTCTGCAGATATCCCTGAACACTACAAAGTCATTTTCTTTGGGGACAGAGGTTATACTTCTTACAACAACTTTGCCCATGTGATTGAAAAGGGGCAGTACTTCCTTATCCGATGTAACGATAAAAGAGCTTCCGGAATGATGGGATATCCGGTTGATACCCTGCCAGCTTTTGATGAAGATATCTCTCTTATACTGACGAGGTCTAAAGCTGTAAGCAAATATTCCAGACCTGAACTATTCTCTTCATACCGATACATTTATCAGAATGCTCCGATGGATTATCTCAATGATCAAAGAACGGAATATGACCTTGCTTTACATTTGTTACGCATACAGCTTGATGATGACTCTTATGAAAACATTGCTACGAATCTTCCAGAAGAAGAGTTTAAAGCTGAAGATTTCAAAGCTCTTTATCATCTGAGATGGCAGGAGGAAAACTCTTTCCGAGATTTAAAATATTCCCTGTGTCTGAAAACGTTTCACTCAAAAAAATATGATTATATTGTGCAGGAAGTATGGGCAAGAGTTATTCTATATAATTTCAGTTCCAGCATAATCATAAATGTAACTATTGATCGGGAAGATCGTGCTTATGAATATCAGGCGAATTATTCATCCGCGCTTAAAACATGCAGGGATTTTTTAAGGATTCACGATGGGATAACAAAGATAAATGTAAAAGGTCTGATCGCTCGAAATATTGAGCCGATCAGACCTGGAAGAACCTTTGCCCGCCAGCATAGGTTTAAACTTCCGATGAGTTTTTGTTATAGACATTAGCATTAACTCATATATTACTATATTTCATCTTTAGACAAATTTCAATATTAAATATTGATTTTGTCTTTTTGTTATACCCAAATTTCAGTAAAACATTGTATCTTAATCCCTCAATATCCCCTTTTTTATCATAATCAAATCCTTCTGCTGATATTTTCATCAATGCAGTATTAGCAAATTGCTTAAGTTAATGACATTGGGTCTGAACAGTAACGAAAGAAAAAAACAATTAGTTATTCAATGGTGATTAATGATTGAGTATTTGAAAAAGAAAAAGTATAATAAAGAGTATAAGATGTAAACATGGATATATTAATGCTGTTTTGGGTGTAGAAAAGATAACAAATAGAAGGGAAAGTGATGGAACTACAGATCATCTTGAAAATGTAATGAATTTGATGTAAATAACAGAATTGTATACGAGTGAAAGTGGGGTATAGCTATGAAAAAGAATAGAAATTTAGTTAAAATATCAATTGTTGCCAGTTTGTTGATTACAACCAGTTCAATATTAGGACAAAATGTCGAGGTAATGGCATCAAATCCAACGAATTACAAAGATATGACAGAGTACGCAGCATACGAAAATGTAATAGCAGATGCAGGAGCCATTTCCGGAGATTTTAGCATTTCCGTGGCTTTATATGATATTGATCAGGACGGAATAAGAGAGTTGCTTATATCACATGGCACCTGCCTTGCTGATTGGGTAAATGATATTTATACATTGGAAGATGGAAAATATGTGAGCTATATTGGAAATGTAGGCAGACAGGGACTATTTTATACAGCCCCAGATGGAAATGGAATGTATTTTTTGTATGGATATCAAGGATATCAGGAGATAACACGAATTACAAAGAGTGGAAAAGATATTGTGCAAACATTGCTAGAATCAAGGGAGCTTAATGCAAATGAAAACTATACAGAATTTGCTAATAAGATAGCACTACTTGCACCGGGAGATATTCCAACCCATGGAAATTCTTATGATGTAGAAGTAACAGCTCCTGATGGCGGTGTAAACATGCGCTGTGGCGCAGGAGTGGAGTATGACAAAGTTCTTCCAGACATGATTCCAAACGGAACAGTTCTGACTGTAACTCAGGAAGCAGTGGCTTCCAATGGAAATTCATGGGGCTATACAAATTATAATGGTACATACGGATGGATTGCACTGACGCAGGTCACCAGATATCAGGAACCGACGGAAGGAGCACCTATTCCACATACCAGATATGTAATTAACTGTAATGAGAGTATTACTCTTCGTACAAATCCAGATGTAAATGCTGCTGAAATTTGTCAGATTCCGTTGGGAACAGCCGTTGCTACATTCGGAGATGCCGGAAACGGATTTATTTCTGTGTATTATCAAGGTTCATCTGGATATTGTCTGGCAAGTTATCTGTCTGCTCCAGTGGACTGACAATTCTGATTTTTGCTGTGAAACGGTAAAAGAATATTTTGACAACAGAATTCTATAATAAACTGTAATCTGTATATATGTAAAAATCCTCGGAACGTAAGTTCCGGGGATTTTCCATTTAATATATACTTATTTATCTGCCCCATAATATCTGTCATCGCCGAAGCCAAGGATCAGCATGAAGATTGGCTGTAAGAAAATAAGGCCAATGGCGAATCCTGTGCCTCTGCCGAAGGCTCTTGCAAGCTTAACACTGTACATAATGCTGATTATGGCAAGTATGATTTTGATCAGTACGATGATCATGGAGATCATTAAACTGTCGTTTGTTTCAAGAGTTCCCTGTAAGCAGGAAGATACGATTCCAAGAACCAATGTCAGCCAGAAATATGCAGGTTGCCATGCGATTTTATAAGAAATATAATCGCCATATATTGGAATAATACTTTTCCATCCGGCCTCCCCTGCTTTGGTAAAGATTCTCCAGTTGGCAATGATCTGCAGAAGCCACCATGCGAATGCGATCATCAGATACATACCGCCCAAGAATACCATGCTGCTGATAGCTATAAGTCCCATTTGTGTTCCCCCATTTCTTTCTGTGAGATATGATACATGTATCGTTGGTGTAGAAGCATAGTTGAGAACTATGTTTGTTCTCCTGAAGTATTTATGCTAAATCCATTAAAGCATATTCTTAGTAGTTCGTCAATTATCAAAGAAGATTGTACATAAGCGAGGTGAAAACTATGGCAGCAATACTTATGAACTACAAAATACCGGGATATTATATATTTTTCATTTGTCTGGCAGTGATTTCCTGTTTTTCTAATCCTGGAATGGTTGTATTAGCGGGCTGTAGGGTTGATAATATTGATCAGGCAGAGTAAAATTTTATCAATGAAGTGAGTCTCCTGCTTTAATATTACAAATATTCGTCTGACTTATGAAAAGTGCCTGATGAGATGAAAATCTTCTCAGGGATGGGTTGTGAGAACAGAGAAAAAAGAATGGTTTCGGAAAAAATAATGACAAGTTAAACAAAAGCCGTAAAGTGGGAATTTCCAGCTTTGCGGCTTTTGTGGTATCATGAATTGAAAGACATCTCAACAACTTTTCCATTGGTTACCTTAATGCGCAGACCTAATCCATTCATGCTTCTCATGGTAGACATGAAAGCGGATTTTGAGCAATAATCGTTGGGAGCTTCACCTCCGGAAAAATAGTATTTGGTCTTGGAAGTAAGTTTAAATGTATGTTTTCCGTATTTTATATATGCTTTTTTGTTTTGGCTGTTTAATATTCCGTTTTTGGAAGTATTAAATGACGCATACATTGTCAGAGTGTTCCCCTTACATATAGCCTTTCTTGTGCCTGACATATAGTATTTTGTGCCATTGGTTGTTATTGTTCCGCCTTTTTTTCCATTTATGCAGGTATCATAGTAGGTTGTACCTGACTTTCCGGTAGCTGCCTGCACATTTGAGAATCCCATGTAGCCGGTAACGAGGCAGATGGCAAGTATCAGTGTTAACATTTTCTGGAACTTCTTTGTCCATGTTTTCATATTGAAAACCTCCTTTCGTTTTCTGGATTTATTATAATAGCCTGGAAAAGCAAAGTCAATAGAGGAGCGTAATGGAATAGTTGTATTGACAATAGATATCTGTATGTAGTATAATCAGACGCAAATAAAAGAAAATTCTTCGGGGTTGTGGTGATCAGCATCAGCTGAGATTCCCTACCGGCGGTTATAGTCCGCGACCCGCTTCGGCGGCTGATCTGGTGGAATTCCAGGACCGACAGTATAGTCTGGATGAGAGAAGAACACGCGATATTTACCATACGTGCTCATTACCCCGGATATATGATCCGGGGTTTTTTTATATGTTGAAGAAAATCTTCATTATATAAAAAGCTTGTGGAATTTTCTTTTAAACAAAGAATAATTTCAAAGGAGAGAAACAGTATGAGTGAACAGGTATTAAGAAATGGAAATGTGGTAGCAAGGAGTAAGACGAGAACCATCACACAGATAGCCATGCTTGGCGCTATCGCAGGAATTTTAATGAATCTGGAGTTTCCGCTTCCTTTCCTGGCACCGACTTTTTATCAGCTGGATTTTTCAGAAATCCCGGTACTGGTTGGCTCATTTGCAATGGGACCGATCGCAGGTGTACTGATCGAGCTGGTGAAGATTCTTGTGCATCTGGTAACAAAGGGCTCTATGACAGCAGGTGTAGGCGATGTGGCAAACTTCATCTTTGGATGTACATTTGCAGTTCCGGCAGGTCTGATCTACCGCTATAAATCTGTTAAGAGCAGAAAACATGCAGTGATCGGAATGGCAGTTGGAACCGTACTTACAGCAGTAGTTGCATGCTTTATCAATGCATTCGTGTTACTTCCGGCTTATGGAAAGGCTTTTGGAATGCCGGTAGAAGCATTTATCGAAATGGGAAGTGCAGTACACAGTTCTGTAAATAATCTTCTTACATTTGCAGCAATGATCATTTTCCCATTCAACATATTCAAATATGCTCTGACATCCCTGATCGTATTCCTGATTTATAAGAGAATCCGCGTGGTGCTCAAGGGAGATTGATTTTATATCTGATAAAGAATAAATAAATTGGCAGTACAATAAATAAAAAAGAAGAACAGCCGTATGATGAAAAATCTGCGGCTGTTCTTCTTTTTATGTGTAAAAAATAATTACGGAAATTGTCAGACAGACTTAAAAAAGATACGATAATATGGTAAGATAAAACAGACGATATAAACATCGGAATGTGAGGTTTATAAAATGAATGATACAGGAATCAGACCGGAAGTTATAGAAGAAATCCGAAACCTTGCGCAAAAATATGATATTGAAAAAGTAATTCTTTTTGGTTCGAGAGCAAGAGGAGATTTCAGAAGAACAAGTGATATAGATATTGCAGTCACAGGAGGAGATTTTGCAAGGTTTGCGTTAGATGTGGATGAAGAGACAAGTACTCTTCTGGAGTATGATATTGTAAATCTTGATCGTGACATGCAGGATGAATTAAGAGAATCTATAGAGAAGGAAGGGAGGATTTTGTATGAGAAAATATGAGAATTTCTGTAATGCACTGTCTAACATGAAAGATATTTATAATTATGAAGAACCATATGATAATGTAGTGCTTACCGGACTCGTAGGATTGTATGAAATTTGTTTTGAGCAGTCATGGAAAATGATGAAAGAAATACTGGAGATTCATGGATATGCAGAGGGAGCAACAGGTTCACCGAAAATCATTCTGAAGACTGCCTATAAAGCCGGGATGATAAGAGATGAGGAGCAGTGGCTTCATGCATTGCAGGCAAGAAATAATGTTACACATTCTTACAATCAGAAAATTGCGTTAGGAATTATAGCTGATGCAAAAGAAGAGTTTTATCAGATGTTTTGCGAATTAAAAACAGAGATAGAAGAAAACTGGCTGTGATAATCAACAGAGGTATAGAAAGCGAAAGGAAGTATCCATTATGGGACAGATACACAATATTGAGAAACTGACAGACTGTAAATTTTTGAATTTGTATCATTTAAATGCAACAAGCATTCACAACACTCCTGTGTCATATTTTGTGGCATCCCGTGCGAAGAGTATTAACGAATTAAAGATAAAAACAGGTAAAAACACTCCGGATGGCGTGATCATTTACAGTCTTTATGGGGAAAAGAGAGACAGAGTTGTATTAGTACGTCAGTACAGATACGCAATCGGCGGATATATCTACGAATTCCCGGCAGGTCTGGTAGAACCGAACGAAGAATTCCATGAGGGTGCAGTAAGAGAAATGTACGAGGAAACAGGACTGAAATTCACACCTCTGAAAGTAGATCCTGCATTTGAGAAACCTTATTTCACAACGGTTGGCATGACAGATGAATCCTGCGCGACTGTTTACGGTTACGCGGAAGGCGAGATCAGTAAAGCGGCACAGGAGGATTCCGAAGAAATTGAAGTTGTACTTGCTGACAGAGAAGAAGTAAAGAGGATTCTGCGTGAAGAAAATGTAGCGATCATGTGCGCATATCAGCTTATGCATTTCCTTCAGGATGAAGACCCTTTTGCATTTTTGAAGGAAGAACTTTAACCAAATCAGGCAAGTAGCGAAGCGGATGATTTTATCTACTTGACTAAGGAGAATTAAAGGAGGATTAAAATAATGGCAAAATGGCAGAGAAGCTTTTTCCAGCCTGTGCTTCCGCTGGGGGAAGATGGACGAAGAGTTACAGGAAGTAAAGAACATATTGCACTTTCCAGAATGGCAGCAGGAGAGGGAATGGTTCTTCTGAAAAACGAGAAAAACACACTTCCGATCCGGAAAGGGACGAAAGTCGCACTCTTTGGTAAGGGTACTGTAGACTACGTAAAAGGCGGCGGAGGAAGCGGCGATGTAACTGTAGAATACATCCGTAATCTTTATGAGGGCATGAAGATTAAAGAGGATGAGGGAAAAGTAGAAGTTTTCGATAAACTTGCGAAATATTATGAGGAAGACATTCAGAAACAGTACGCAGATGGTGCAGTACCGGGTATGACAGTTGAGCCGGAGCTTCCGGATGAACTTCTGAATGAAGCGCGAGAATATACAGATACTGCAGTAATTACTATCTGTCGTTTCTCGGGCGAAGGATGGGACAGGAAATGTGAAGCAGCACAGGATGGATATGTTCTTGACGGAGAAGAAAAAAGAAACTCTGAACTGTCAGCGAAGATTTTTGAAAACGGTGATTTCTGTCTGACAAATGCAGAGAATGCCATGGTAGAGAAGGTAAAGAAAACATTCCCACATGTAATCGTAGTGATGAATGTTGGCGGTATCGTGGACACGAAATGGTTCAGAGACTGTGATGAGATCCAGTCAGTACTGATGGCATGGCAGGGGGGAATGGAAGGTGGTCTTGCAACAGCAGATATACTCTGTGGTGATGTTAATCCATCCGGTAAATTATCCGATACTTATGCAAAAGATCTGGAAGATTATCCATCCACAGCAAACTTCCATGAGTCTGCATTCTATGTAGATTATACAGAAGATATTTATGTAGGATACCGTTACTTTGAGACAATTCCGGGTGCAGCGGAGAGAGTAAATTATCCGTTTGGATTTGGACTTTCCTATACAGACTTCGACTGGAAGATGACTGGTGCTTCCGAAGAAAACGGTGTGATCACGGTTCTTACTGAAGTAACCAATACAGGAAAAACAGCAGGAAAAGAAGTTGTCCAGCTCTATTACGGAGCACCACAGGGTAAACTCGGAAAGCCTGCGAAAGTGCTGGGAGCATTCAAAAAGACCAGCATTCTTCAGCCGGGTGAACGACAGATTCTTACCCTGAAACTTCCTGTAAATCAGATGGCGTCTTACGATGATCTGGGCAAAGTATGCAAGTCTGCATATGTTCTGGAAGCAGGAGAATATGCAATCTATATTGGTACAAACGTAAGAGATGCAGCGAAGATTGACTTTACATATGTAGTAAAAGAAGATACAGTAACTGAGCAGTTAAGCCGGAAGGCAGCACCATATCATCTTCAGAAACGTATGCTTGCGGACGGTTTTTATGAGGAACTTCCACAGCGTGAATATGTGGAAGAAGAAGGACTTCCGAGACAGGATAAATATGCCATCGGTCTTCCATGCCCTGATACAAGAGGACAAAAAGGAATAGACTTTCTTGATTTTCTTGATTCCAAGGGAGTTCGCTTCTCTGATGTAGCAGATGGTAAAATGACATTGGATGAGTTTATGGATGTCCTGACATTGGGTGACTGTATCAATCTCCTTGGCGGACAGCCAAACACAGGATGTGCCAATACATTTGGAATGGGAAATCTTCCGGAATACGGAGTCCCGAATGTGATGACTGCAGACGGACCAGCCGGACTTCGTATTCTTCCGAAATGCGGAGTGAACACAACTGCCTGGCCATGTGCCACACTTCTTGCCAGCACCTGGGATGAAGAACTGGTAGAGAAAGTTGGTAAAGCAGGAGCGGAAGAAGTAAAAGAAAATAATATCAGTATCTGGCTTACTCCTGCCTGCAACATTCACAGAAGCCCGCTCTGTGGCCGTAACTTTGAGTATTATTCTGAAGATCCGTACCTTGCAGGAAAGACAGGTGCAGCTATGGTAAGAGGCATCCAGTCTCAGCATATCGGAGCAAGTGTGAAGCATTTTGCAGCCAATAATAAGGAGACAAACCGTAAGGATTCTGATTCCAGAGTATCAGAGAGAGCACTCCGTGAGATTTATCTGAAACAGTTTGAGATCATTGTAAAAGAGGCTCATCCATATACAATTATGTCCTCCTATAACCTGATCAACGGCATCCACGCTTCAGAGAACAAAGAACTCCTGACAGGTATTCTCCGGGATGAATGGGGATTCGACGGACTGGTTACAACAGACTGGTGGACATTTGGAGAACACTACCGTGAGACAAAAGCAGGAAACGATATCAAGATGGCAGCAGGATATCCGGAACGCATAAAAGAAGCATACGAAAAAGGCTTTATTACCGAAGGAGAGATCCGTCTCAGCGCAAGAAGAATCCTGAATATGATTCTGAAAATTGACTGATGAGTATCACTAATATTTTAAACAGGAGCAAAAAAGATAATGGATGAGCGTAAACGAAGTTTACGAAAAGAAATAGTCAGGCTGGCACTTCCGATCGCACTTCAGCAGTTCATGACAGCCCTGGTCGGAGCATGTGATGCGATCATGCTGGGAAAGTTAAGCCAGGATGCCATGTCAGCCGTATCACTGTTCCTCTGGGATGCATCTGCGCATTTATCCTGAAACTGCCGGTTATGGTTGTCTACTTTGTACTCAATCTGGACGAGATCATTAAACTGCCGGTGGTCTATAAACATTATAAGAAATATAAATGGATTAAGAATCTTACATAATTTTACACGCTTCACAGGCACATATACTGGATATCCGGGACTATGTGCCTGTTTTGTTTTAATGATATTTATGCATCCGTACATAATAGCTGATGCATAAGATCACAGTGGCTCCGCTCCATGCTGCAATCTCTGCAAAGAAAATACCGTCCTGTCCGATAAAATGGGGAAGGATCAGTGCAGCACTGATACGCATGACAAATTCAGCCATACCACTTACCATAGGCATTAAGGTATCTCCCAGCCCCTGAAGTGCAGATCTGTACACGTACAGAAAGTACAAAATCCAGAGCATGGCAGCCATAATAGAGAGGTATTTAAAAGCAATTGCCAGTACCTCCTGTGTCTGCTGCGGTTCACCTGAGATGAAAAGTGAGAGAATATTTTTTCCAAATAAAAACATGGCAGCAGAAATGATCAGTGAGGTAAGCAGGGAAAGCAGCATACTGCTGCGGACGCCTTTTCTGATCCTGTCAATCTTTCCGGCTCCCAGATTCTGACCCACATAGGTAACGATGGCATATCCATAGGAAATAGCAGCCATTTCCAGCAGACCATAAAGCTTGTTTGTAGCTGTAAATCCTGCCACAAAAAGGAAACCGTAGCCATTGATCACATACTGGACTACCAGACCGCCCACACCGATGATGATATTCTGGAATACAACAGGAATACCAAGTTTCATCAGGCGGGCATTCATGCCGGAGGCAGGCATAAAATCTGCTCTGGTCAGATGAACGATATCAATTCTGCGTAAAATCAGGAAACAGTAAACAGCGGAGAAGCTCTGTGCGATCACAGTTGCGATTGCTGCTCCTGCCACACCCCATCCGAAGCCTGCCACAAAAAGGATGTCCAGTGAGACATTCAGCACAGATGCGATGATCATTGCGGTCAGCGGTGTTTTACTGTTTCCCATAGCCCTTAGGGCAGAGGCAAACATATTATAGGCTGCTGTGGCGGGGATTCCACAGAAAATGATGCGCAGATATAACAGGGACATTCCGATAATATTGGAAGGTGTATGCAGCCCTGTTAATACCAGCGAAGCAAATGACTGGCTGAGAATCAATACTCCGGCTGCGATGAATGCGGTCAGCCGGTAACTGTGAGCCAGAGATTTACGCAGATTTTCGAAATCCTTTGCCCCATAATACTGGGAGAGTTGAATAGAAAATCCCTGAGTGAGTCCTGTGGATATTCCTGTGACAACCCACATCAGAAAGTCAACAGCACCCAGTGCGGCAAGAGCCTCCACACCTGCAATCTGGCCAACAACCATGGTATCCACCATTGTATAAAGCTGCTGACAGATATTTCCCAGCATCAGGGGAATTGCAAAAAGAATGATCAACCGTCCCGGTGAACCGGAGGTCATATCCTGAATCTTGGTTTTCATTAGTATAAAAGTTCCTTTCCTGAGCATATTTGAAAAAGTTTAGAAATGATTATTCGAATATGCCCTGATATTTACATTAATAATTTGTAACTATTCAGTAGTCTGCTATCCCGCGAGGTGTTTTGGCACGTAAGTACCAAAATCCCGAGACATACAAGCCAAAATGCCATCACCGCAGGTGATTTTTAATGCATTTTGGCTCGTAACTGTGAAGGTACTGAACAGTTACGATAATTTTACATCATTAACGTGAAAAATGAAATATAATATTTCATCAGAATGATATAAATTTATCTGTTATGTTTCTGTTCACACGCCACTATCCCGCGAGGTGTTTTGGCATGAATATGCCAAAATCCCGAGACATACAGCGCGAATTTATGCGATTAGCATAAATTCTGTGCATCGCGAAGCGTGTTACTGAGAACGGAGTGAACAGTAACTCTGTTATTGTAGATATATTAACTGAATCAGCTGAATAAGTTAAGTCCCCTGCCTCAATTGCAAAAAGCAACATACTCTGTAGAGACAATGGCTATTTACAAATATGACAATAACAGGTATCATTCTTTTATAAATACATTAATAAAAGAAGGTAGAAATAGAATGAGCGGACTGGAAAAGAAATTTGCTACGAAATCAAAAATCGTAAATTATATTATAAATAGAGAATCCACATCAAAAGTGGAAATATCCAAAGAACTGAATCTGAGTATGCCAACAGTTCTGTCTAATGTAAAAGATTTATTGGAAAAAGGTATCATAATAGAAACTGGAGAATATGAATCCACAGGAGGAAGAAAGGCTAAAAGTATTGGAATCAATCCATCCTACCGTTATGCAATGGGAATTGTGATCACTGCAAATCATCTGGGAATGGTGCTGGTAAATCTGAAGTATGAGATTGTGAAATCAGAGCGGATCCGTCTGAAATTTGTATCTGATATGTCATATTGCAGTCAGGTGGCAGATTTTGCGGCGAAATTTCTGGATCATATGAATGATGCAGAACAGAAAGAAATGCTTCTGGGTGTTGGAATCTCTATTCCGGGAATCATTAATCAGGAGCAGAAACTGGTGATAAAATCCCACGCACTGAAACTTGAAAACTATAGTCTTAGTTTCCTGGAACAGGCATTTTCTGTCCCGGTTTATTTTTCAAATGATGCCAATGCGGCAATGATGGCAGAAGATATGAACATCTATCAGAATGCAATTTACCTTTCGTTGAATCAGACTCTTGGCGGTGCATTTTGCATAGGGGGAAATTTGTTTTCCGGAGAAAATCAGAAGGCCGGAGAATTTGGACATATGATACTTGTACCTCAGGGCCGCAAGTGTTATTGTGGAAAATCAGGTTGTGCAGATGCTTATTGCGCTGCAGGCGCACTTGTTGGTGAGTCAAAGGATTCTGTGGAACAGTTTATGCAGCTGCTTCAAAACAATGATGAAAAGGCAGAGAAAAAATGGGAAGAGTATCTTGATTATCTTGCAGTTCTGATTTCAAATCTGCGCATGGCATATGATATGGATATCATTCTTGGAGGTGAAATGGGTGGATATCTCTCAGATTATATGATACCTCTTGGGGAAAAAGTAATGAAGTATAATGGATTTGATCATGATCTGAGATATCTGAAAAACTGTTCTTATAAGAAAGAAGCATCAGCTGTAGGTGCAGCAAAGCATTTCCTGCAGGATTTTATCGGAAAGATATAGCCGATGGCATTATTGAATCACTGATGATCTGCTGATATACCATAGTAAACAAATATCTGGATATAAAAATACCCTGATTACAACAAAGAAAGGTTGTGATCAGGGTATTTTGTTGTTGTGCGGGAATTCAGCAGATAATTATGAGGAGTGTTATAGTAACATCTGCATAAAAATAAAATCTATACTTTGTGCAACTGGTAGAAATGAGAAATATTATTAAATATTTATTGACAAAGTTATATATTTGAATAATAATGTAATTACTTTAATAAAACATTTAATAAAAGTTAATAAACAACTAGAGGTTCAAAGTACATTCAACAAATAAGGAGGAAAATATTATGTTACAGCAGGTTATGACAAATCCAGGAGAAATTATTTTCAGAGAGGTTCCCGTACCAGAGATTAAAGACAACCAGGTTTTGGTTAAGATTATGAATATTGGTATCTGTGGTTCTGATATCCATGTATATCACGGAAAACATCCTTTTACAAAATATCCGGTAACCCAGGGACATGAAGTATCAGGAGAAGTGGTAAAAACAGGTGATGCAGTAACAGAATTTCATGTGGGACAGAAAGTAACAATTGAGCCACAGGTATATTGTGGACATTGTTATCCATGCCGTCACGGAAAATACAATCTCTGCGAAGAGCTGAAAGTAATGGGATTCCAGACAACAGGAACTGCATCCGAATATTTTGCAGTTGATGCATCAAAAGTAACACCGATACCGGAAGATATGTCTTATGAAGAGGGCGCAATGATTGAGCCTCTGGCAGTAGCTGTTCATGGTGTTAAACAGATGGGCGATGTAACAGGAATGAATATTGTGGTGATAGGAGCCGGTCCGATCGGAAATCTGGTAGCGCAGTCTGCAAAAGGGATGGGAGCAGCTAAAGTTATGATCACAGATGTCAGTGATCTTCGTCTGGAAAAAGCAAAAGAGTGTGGAATTGACGTATGTGTCAACACAAGAAATAAAAATTTCGGGGAAGCAATGGTAGAAGCCTTTGGACCGGATAAGGCAGATGTTATCTATGATTGTGCAGGAAATAACATTACAATGGGACAGGCGATCAAATATGCAAGAAAAGGAAGCGTGATTGTGCTGGTTGCAGTTTTTGCAGGAATGGCTGAGATCGATCTGGCAGTTGCAAATGATCATGAGCTTGATATCAAGAGCACAATGATGTACAGACATGATGATTATGTAGACGGAATCAGACTGGTGAATGAAGGAAAAGTGCATTTAAGACCGCTGATTTCTAAAACATTTGCATTTAAAGATTATCTGAAAGCATACCAGTACATTGACGATAACCGTGAGACTACAATGAAAGTGATTATCAATGTGCAGGAAAAATAAAATGCCCTGCTGATCATAAGTATTATGTAAGACAAAGATATAATAAAAAAGACTGCTGTAGAGAAGACATGAGTAAACGGAAAGACGGAGGATGGCAGCAGGCAGGAGGAATTATGGAGAGTAAAAACGAAAATGCAAAAGTTCCGTTGATCAGTAAAATCGCATATGGATTTGGCGATGTAGGATGTAATTTCAGCTGGATGTTCGTCAGTAATTTTCTCATGATTTTTTACACAGACGTATTCGGAATCAGTATGGCAGCAGTCTCTGCCCTGATGCTGTTTTCGAGATTTTGGGATGCGATCAATGATCCGATCGTGGGTGGACTGACAGATAAAACCAAAACAAAATGGGGACGTTATCGTCCATGGCTTCTCATTGCAGCTCCGATCACGGCCGTGCTTCTGATTATGACATTCTGGGCACATCCGGACTGGTCGGACAGATCAAAGGTTATCTATATGGTAATTACATACTGTCTGCTGGTACTTGGATATACTTGTGTAAATATCCCGTATGGCACCCTTTGTGGAGCAATGACACAGGATATCGATGAACGTGCAAAGATTAATACATCACGTTCAGTATCTGCAATGGTTGCAATTGGAATTATCAATATCATTACAGTTCCACTGATTGGAAAACTTGGCAGTCAAAGTGCTAAAACAGGATACCTGCTGGTAGCAATCATATACGGATGTATTTTTGCAGCCTGTCATTTCTTCTGTTTCGCAAAAACAAAAGAGCAGGTGATTATGCCGGAAAAAGAAAAAATATCCATAAAAGTGCAGTTAAGAGCAGTGATGCAGAACCGCCCATATATTCTGGCATTAATCGGACAGGTGTTATTCGGATTTACACTTTATGGAAGAAATGCAGATGTTTTATACTATTTCACTTATGTAGAGGGAAATGCATCCTACTATACTACATATTCCATGTGCATTATCATTCCATCCATTATCGGTGCTGCATGTTTCCAGCCTGTATTCCGAAAATTGAATAATAAAGGAAGAACTGCATCTATTTTTGCCCTTTTCACCGGAATTTCCATGCTCTGTATGTTCTTTTTCAATGTAAAAGAAACACCGGCAGCGTTCTATACACTTGCAGGAATTACACAATTCTTTTTTTCTGGATTTAACACTGCAATCTATGCGATCATTCCCGACTGTGTAGAATACGGAGAGTGGAAAACGGGCTTAAGGAATGATGGTTTTCAATATGCATTTGTATCACTGGGAAATAAAATTGGCATGGCAATAGGAACTGCGCTTCTTGCAGCACTTCTTGGAAAATATGGATATGTGGCAAATCAGGTACAGAATCCGGCTGTCCTCAGTATTATGAGACATTCCTTTACTACAATTCCGGGAGTTTTATGGATAGTAACAGCAATTGTACTGTTTTTCTATCGCCTGAATAAAAAACGTTACAATGAAATTGTAGAAGACCTGAAAAAAAACCGGGTAAAATAAAGAGTGTCGTGAAGTGAATTGCGAATATCAACAGAGTCTCCTTGAGCAGCATTAAAAAATCTGCTTAAGGAGATTTTTATGTCTGGAGTTTTTGTGGTTGCATTTTTGTTTTATATGGGTATAATGGTGAGATAAGTTTGCAGATGAAAGGAAGACAATGCTGACAATATAACGAAGGAGCGAAGTATTATGCTGAAAAGATTCACCAGATATGTAACCCAGAGTGTTGCCGGAATGATAGGGATTTCCGTTTATGTTCTGGCAGATACTTTCTTTATATCTGTATATTCCGGTGCTGACGGACTGGCAGTTCTCAATCTGATCCTGCCGGTTTATGGACTGATCTATGCGATTGGGGCTATGATCGGGATTGGTTCCGCTACCAGGTATGCCATAAGCAGGGCAAAAGGAAAAAATACAGAACATTATTTCGTACAGTCAGTAACCTGGAGCATATTGGCTGCAGTTCCATTTATGCTGATCGGAATCCTTATTCCGGATAAAGCATTGGCTTTGTTGGGTGCAGATGCCGGACTGATCGGACTTGGACGAAACTATGTGAGAATTATTCTGATCGCAACACCATTCTTCATGTCAAATTATACATTTACTGCATTTGCCAGAAATGATGGAGCGCCTTCTATTGCAATGATCGGTTCCATCAGTGGAAGTATCTTTAACATTATATTTGATTATATATTCATGTTCCCGGTCGGTCTGGGATTTTCCGGAGCCGGACTGGCTACTGCAATCTGTCCGATCGTAACAATGAGTGTCTGTACCATACACTACAGAAGCAGCAGAAACCATGTAGGCTTCTATTGGAAAAAACCGTCATTCAGACATCTGATTTCCTGCTGTCAGCTAGGAGTTTCCGCATTCGTCGGTGAACTGTCTTCCGGTGTGATCGCCATTGTATTTAACTTTCTGATCCTGGGAATCGCGGGAAATATGGGTGTAGCAGCCTATGGAGTTGTGGCAAACCTTTCTATCGTGGCATTTGCAATCTTCAACGGTCTGGCCCAGGGAGCACAGCCTCTGATCAGTGAAAGCTACGGAAAAGGTCAGCCTACTCAGGTAAAAAAACTTCTGAAATGGAGCCTGCTCGTATGTTTTGCTGTAGAAACACTGATTCAATTGATCATCTGGACTTCAACCGACACGCTGATCAGCATTTTCAACAGTGAAAACAATGTTCAGTTGTTGAATTATGCACATACAGGACTGCGTCTGTATTTCCTTGGATTTATAGTGGCAGGAATCAATATTGTACTGGTGGCATATTTCTCAGCAGTAGATGAACCTAAAATCGCGATTGTCGGATCATTCCTGAGAGGAATTGTTGCTATTGTTATCTGCGCAGTTATACTTGCGAAATTATTTGGATTAAATGGAATCTGGATCTCTCTTCTTGTAGCGGAGACAGTTACGTTTCTGACGATTCTGTTTCTGGCATATAAAGACAGAAGAAAAAGGATGGCAGTTGTCTGAACTATGGTTTCAGGCAACTGCCATTCTCGATATCAAGCAGTTTGATTTTTCGCTCAATCCCTCCGGCATAACCGGTAAGACTTCCGTTTGAACCTATAACCCTGTGGCAGGGGACGACCACGGAAACCCGGTTATGTCCAACTGCACCGCCAACTGCTTGGGCAGACATGGTTTTCAACCCACGTTTATCAGCTATTTTGCGGGCAATCTCGCCGTAAGTAACTGTCTGACCATAAGAAATCTCCAGTAAAATATTCCACACTTCTCTCTGAAAATCTGTTCCGATCAGATGAAGCTTCGGCAGGAAATCCGGCTTTTGCCCGCTGAAATAAATATCCAGCCAGCGCAGAGCATCTTTTAAAATATGGTTTTCCTTTTCTTCAAAAATATAATTCATATGTCCTGGAAATTCTCCAAAATACTTCTGTCCCTCAAACCAGACTCCTATAAGCCCTATATCATCAGCAGCCAGCAGTATTCTTCCAAGTGGAGACAGATAATAAGTTCTGTAAATCATAATATTTCACCCTCAACAGAAAAATAAATGACAGTAAAGAGTACTTAGCCTTTTATGGAATTGCTATAATTACAATTCATTATAAAATTTTCTTATATGAAAAGCAATATAATCTCAGTTTGTCTATCTTGGCATTGCCATAAATCAGGGAAGTCATCTGCTTCGAGTGAGAAAGGAATTCTTGTGTAAACCTCAAATCTGATGTAAGATAAGATTACTCAGTTTGGAGGTTTTATTTTTATGTTTAACGAAATAAAAGATTTCGCTGCGCCGGAGCTGGATGTATATGCCAGAACATCTGAAGTGCAGCTTTTAAGATACTATGAACCGGAACCAGGAATTTTCATTGCGGAGAGTCCGAAAGTAATTGAACGAGCCCTGAATGCAGGATATCATCCCATCTCTTTTCTGGTGGAGCATAAAGATCTGGAAGGAGAGGCACAGGAAATCCTGAAACAATATCCGGATGTGCCGGTCTATACTGCGGAATATGAACTGTTGGTCAAGCTGACCGGATTTGCTCTTACTCGCGGAATGCTCTGCTCAATGCGCAGAAATCCACTGCCATCTGTAGAGGAAATCTGCAGAAATGCCAGCCGCATAGCAGTTCTTGAAAATGTTGTAAATCCTACAAACATCGGAGCTATTTTCCGGTCAGCAGCAGCTCTCCATATGGATGCAGTACTTCTGACCGGCGGATGCAGCGATCCGCTTTACCGACGGGCAGCCAGAGTAAGCATGGGAACCGTATTCCAGATTCCTTGGACATATTTTGATAAAAAAACTGTATGGCCACAGGATGGAATGCAGACTCTGCAAAATCTGGGATTCAAAACAGCGGCAATGGCTCTGCGTGACGATTCTGTAGGAATTGAAGACAAAGCACTCCGGTCAGAAGAAAAACTGGCAGTCATTCTCGGAACAGAAGGTGACGGCCTTGCATCACAGACCATCGCAGATTGCGATTATACAGTAAAGATACCAATGTCCCACGGAGTAGATTCGTTGAATGTAGCTGCGGCAAGTGCAGTGGCATTCTGGGAGCTGGGACACAGAGAGTGAAACTATTAAGAATGATAAAATAGAAAAAAAGGCGTGATAATCAATGAAAACAGATCCTTTCAGAGAATATCTTATACAGGCAGAGCCAGGCAGGCGTGAAAAGGGATATGCATGGAATACTGCCATTGGTTTACAGGCTGTTGATGGATTAAAGCCGTCGCAGTATCTGGTTGATACAGCTGTTCAGAATATTGAGGGAAAAATTACGATAGAAGAAGCTCAATATCTGGTAGATTCTTATTATGAGGAAAGACGAGAAAAGCCAAAGTCAGGAGACAGAACTGAAGAAGCGGATAAAGTTTCAGCCAGAATTGCAGCACTATTATCAGAAAATGCATTTAGTTTTACACCTACAGAATATCTGGCAATTCATAAGAAACTATTTACAGGAATTTATTCACATGCCGGAAAAATCAGGGATTATAACATTACAAAAAAAGAATGGGTATTAGATGGAGCTTCCGTTCTTTATGGAAGTGCATCAGAACTTAGAGAGACATTAGAATATGATTTTACGCAGGAAAAAAAGTACAGCTATAAGGGTTTATCTATAGAAGAAATGATACATCATCTGGCAGTTTTTGTGGCAAATCTGTGGCAGATACATGTGTTTGGCGAAGGAAATACCAGAACTACGGCAGTTTTTTTTATTAAATATCTCAGAACACTGGGATTTGATGCCACAAATGATATATTTGCAGAAAATGCCTGGTATTTTCGAAATGCCCTGGTTCGTGCAAACTATAATGACTTAAAGAATGGAATCCATGAGACAACTGAATATCTGGAAGTATTTTTGCGAAATTTATTGCTGAATGAAAAAAATCCTCTTCATAATCGCATGATGCACATCAATAAAGAATTTATAAATCTTCTAAATGAGAGTCTGAAAACAGAAGAAGCGAACATTGAAATGAAAAAAGTGAATATTAAGAGGGAAAAAGCGAACATTGTAACAGAAAAAGTGAATATTGATGTGCATGACAGGTATTCAGATGAAATTCATGGTTTCCTGGAAAAAACAATAAACCATATTCAGAAAATGTATGATGCGTTAAGTGATAAAGTGGCATTTGGAAGAGAAGATGTACAACATGCTACTGGTCTGAAGCCTACACGCGCTTCTATGCTTATAAAAGAATTGGTTAAAAGGAAAATACTGGAGCCGGTTTCGGGATATGGAAAAGGAAAGTACAAATTTACAGGAATATCAGTTGAAAGACAGTACGGTAGTTGGACAGAACTTTTATAGTTACGGTAAATTAAAATATCTGTCAGGAAAGCAGGTGTGTGAAATGGGTGTGTATTTAAATCCCGGCAATGATAAATTTTATAAAGCAATCAATTCTGAGATTTATGTGGACAAAACAGAACTGATACAATATACCAATCGTGTTTTTAACACCATGCAGCAAAATGTCTGTGTAAGCAGACCAAGACGTTTCGGAAAGTCTATGACTGCAAATATGCTGGCTGCATATTACAGCAGAGGATGTCAGTCTGAAAAATTATTTGACGGACTTAAGATAAAAGAAGATTCATCTTTTTCAAAATATCTGAACAAATACAATGTTTTCTTTATAAATATGCAGGAATTCCTAAGCCGCAGTAAGACAGTAGAGAAAATGGTCCTGCGATTAAACCGGATTCTGATGCGTGACCTGAAACAGGAATATCCTGATGTGGACTATTTTGATGAAGAAGATCTTGCTGAAAGTATGCAGGATGTATATCAGCAGACAGGATGTCCGTTTGTGATTATTATAGATGAGTGGGATTGTATTTTCAGAGAATACAAGTCAGATAAAGAAGCACAGGAGCAGTATCTTGATTTTCTGCGGGATTTTCTTAAGGATAAATCTTATATTCATCTTGCTTATATGACAGGAATCCTGCCGGTAAAGAAATATGGAACACATTCTGCCCTGAATATGTTTGATGAATTTTCTATGATTTATGCAGGACCTCTGGCGAAGTTTGTGGGTTTTACAGAGACAGAAGTCAGAGAATTATGTGAGAAATATCATATGGATATGAGGGAAATCAGAGAATGGTATGACGGGTACAGGTTTGAAAACTGTGAGCCGGTTTATAATCCAAGGTCTGTGGTAAACGGCATGCTCTTTGGTTCTATCAGAAACTACTGGAATATGACAGAATCTTTTGAAGCACTGCAGACTTATATAGATATGAATTTTGAGGGGTTAAAGGATAATATTCTCAGTATGCTGGCAGGAGAGCATATTCCTGTTAATACCGGAAATTTTACAAATGATATGACGACATTCCGGGATGAGAATGATGTTTTGACCTTATTGATTCATCTGGGATATCTGGCATATGATTCTACAGAACATTGTGTGTATATTCCTAATAATGAAATCCGGAATGAGTATGCAAATGCTGTTTCTGTATCAGACTGGGGTGAAGTGTCAAAAGCTTTAAAAAATTCGGCAGATGTCCTGAATGCAATCTGGAATCAGAATGAGCAGATGGTTGCACAGGGAATCCAAAGAGCACACTTTGAGACTTCGCATCTTCAGTATAATGATGAAAATGCATTAAGTTATACTATTTCACTGGCTCTGTATGCGGCTCGAAACTATTATAGCGTATATCGTGAACTGCCAACAGGAAAGGGATTTGCGGATATGGTCTTTATTCCGAGAAAAAAATTTCCTGATAAACCTGCTCTGGTAGTGGAATTAAAATGGGATAAAAGTGCCAAAGGAGCTATTTCTCAGATTAAACAGAAGCAATATTGTAAAAGTCTGGAGGAATATGCAGGAAATATTCTTTTGGCAGGGATTAACTATTCCAAAAAGGATAAAGAGCATCAGTGCATCATTGAGAAGATAGTGAAATAATAACATTATATATGACTTGCTGTAAATAGATGAAAAATATCAGAGAGTGTGTAGATTGGAAAATTTCTACACACTCTCTGATGTATTTATGATATAAAGTTAAATGATATAGGTTATTCGAAACGAGGAATTGTAATAACTTCTCCGTCTTTCATAGCAGATTCATGTGCACAGATTCCTGTACCTGTCCAGTAAGCACCCATGATGTCGTCAATAGCAGGTTTACGTTCTTCCAGAATGGAACGAATGAATTCATGTACAAGGTGTGGATGGGAACCACCGTGACCCCCACCCTGGGTAAAGGAGAGATGGGTGTTCTCATTGTTATATACTGTGTTGGTGGTGAAGGATGCGATTTCCTTCGGAAGAAGGTGTGCATAATCCGGGATCTGGATTCTTTTTTCTACAATCTCTGATCCACGACTGGATTTTTCGCTGTCTTCATCCAGAATGTCCACTTTCTCCAGTTCTCCTGTACGGGTAAAGAGAACAGGATCTTCATCACCAAGCTGCTGCCATTCGAAGCTCTCGTTTTCACCGTATACTCGGAAGCATTCGGAATAGCTTCTGGCTACACCGTAGAGGAAACGTTCCATTTCAATAGTTACATCGCTATCCTGAAGAGAAATAAATGCGGATTCGAATGCAAACGGGCAGCCGTATTTGTCAGCCAGTTCTTTGCGGACTTTTCCGGAACCTCTTGCGTAAACTTTGTCCGGCAGATGACCTGCAAGCATCAGACAAGGAGCAACGGCGTGTGTTGGGTGCATCAGTGGTGGGAAACCTTCCCAGTATTCCGGCCATCCTTCCATATCCTGGTAATGTGCACAGGTCATGTACTGGAGGCGTCCAAGTTCGCCCTTCTTATAAAGCTCCTGAATATAGAGGAACTCTCTCTGGAAAATCGTTGTTTCCATAAACATATAATTTTTGCCGGAGGCCTTGCGGGCTGCAATGATGTCATTTAATTCCTGGATGCTCATTCCCATAGGAATGGTACAGCCGCAATGTTTACCTGCGTTTAAGACACGTACAGAAAAGGGAGCATGGGTTGCAGGCGGTGTTACCAGGTGGACTGCATCAATTTCAGGAATATCCAGTACATCCTGCAGATCTGTGAAACAGCGTTCATCCGGAATACTGTATCGTTCTTTTGCAATATTCAGAAGTTTCTCATTTTTATCTACGACATACACCTTATCAATATCAGGATGTTTACAGTAGATAGCAACGAATTCAAGCCCGAAGCTTAAGCCTACTAAAGCAACATTCAGTTTTTTCATGATGGAAAACCCTCCTTAAAAAAATTAATATAGAAAAAATCATCAGGATGTCAGGAATCCTGCATCTGTTTTGTATGTCTGTGATTATACGTGATGAAAAAAGAAAAGAGAATAAAGATAATTTAGATGTTTGGATAAAAAAAGATAAAAATAATACCAATTCCGATTAACCTTACTTTTTTTTAGAAAAGATGGAAAAAGAAAGAATAATATCGTTATTCAAAAATCAGGTATTTCATGTTTTAATAAGTGCATAGCAGAACAATCGATTGGAAAGCAGATCAGAAATACAGAGATATAAGAGAGAAGATGAGAAGGAGGAACTATATAATGAAGAAAAGAGCATTAGCTGTTATGCTGGCAGGGGTTATGGTTTTAGGCGCACAGACAGGTGTGTGGGCTGCATCCGATACTTCCGATACTTCAGATCAAAAAGAAGGAGAACTGACACTTTTGATGACAAATAGTTGGATTGATGAGTCAGGAGCGAGCAGTGAAGAATTTTTAAAAGTAATTAAACAATATGAAGAAGAGAATCCGGGAGTTAAGATTACCTTACAGGGTGCTTCTCAGCAGGATATTAAAGAATCTTTCCAGACTGCTGCTCTGGCAGGCGGAGGTGCAGATATTGTAGTGATGGATAATTCGGGACATGCCATTGACCTTGCTGCTATGGGGCTCCTGTATCCATTAGAAGAACTTACTACAGATGAAGAACTCACTGCACAGTATCAGGAAGGACCTCTTGATTCCGGCAAATTCGAAGGCAAATATTATTCAGTACCATGGTATATGGACTGTACAGGCCTTTATTATAATACAGAACGCTTGGATGAGCTGGGAATTGATGTTCCTACAACATGGGAAGAACTTTCGGATGCAGTAGATAAAGCGAAAGAGGCAGGATACGGTGGAATTATTACTTATCAGAGTGCATATGCGTTCTATTCATTCTTCTATCAGAATGAGTGTCCGGTAATCGATACAAGCGGAGATGTTCCGAAAGTAGTGATTGACAATGAGGAGGGAAAAGAAGCATGGAATTATATCTGTGATTTGATCTCTAAAGGTGGTCTGGTAGAGTCTTTTAAAGAAGCAACCACATGGGACAAAGTATATGAAAGCTTTGCAAATGGAGAAGCAACTTTCCTGCTGGGTGGAGACTGGTGTTCTACTGGAGTGGAAAATATTAATCCGGATATGGATTATGGTATTGCCCCGATGGTGAAAGAAAAAACAGAAGCAACTGTACTGGGAGGTTGGACTTGGAATATTAATGTAAATTGCAAAAATCCAGAACTTGCCTATGATCTGATTCAGTATCTGAACTCAGAAAAAGGAGATTCTATTCTGAGTGTAGAGGGAAAAGCATCTGCACGCAAGGACTATGATTATGCTAAAGCGCTGGAAGGAAAGGATAAGTTGAAAGTCTTTGCAGAAGAACTTTCATATACAAAGGCAAGACCTGCTGTTATCAATGAAAAATCCATCGATGAACTGATTACTAATGCCATTCTGGAAGTAGACTACGGACAGTCCTCAGCTGAAGATGCGCTGACATCTCTTGCACAGAAGCTTAATGAAAATATTGCATCTAACTATCAGTAAAAATTTCTGGGAAACAAACATGAAATAATAACAGAGGCGCTGGCGTGAAATGGCGGCAGCGCTTCTTCGTTGAGAAGGGAGGAAGATTATGTCCAAAATATGTAGAAAAGAAGGCCTGGAACTGAAAAAAAATCTTCCAGGATATCTTCTGATGGCACCAGCAGTGATTGCGGTACTGGCACTTTCTGTGTATCCTCTTTTCAGAGGTATTTATCTGAGTTTCTTAAATTATAACCTTGTACGCCCAAACGATCCCACGTTTAATACCTTTGCAGGACTGCAGAATTATATTGATATTTTCAAAGATAAAGTGTTTATACAGTCTATTGGAAATACAGTAAAGTGGACGGTGGTGAATCTTATAATACAACTTGTGATAGCTATGCTTCTGGCACTTGCACTGAACCAGAAACTGAAAGGAAGATCTTTATACAGAACTCTGATTCTGGTTCCATGGGCAGTTCCCCATGCCATAGCAGCTATGACCTTTACTTTTTTATACAATGCAAATGTAGGTATCATTAATATTCTGGCAGTGAAACTGGGAATGATTACAGAATCTGTGTCCTGGCTTGGAAATGTGGGATCAGCGTTCTGGTGTGTAATCTTGGTGGCAATCTGGAAGGGAATTCCATTTCAGATGATCTTTATTCTGGCTGCACTGCAGGGAATTTCCGGGGATGTGTATGAGAGTGCAGAAATAGATGGTGCCAGTCGCTGGCAGTGTTTCTGGAGGATCACACTTCCGATTATCAAAGAACCTTTGGCTATTTCCACAATCCTGAACCTGATCGGTATTGTGTCCTGTTTTAACACTATCTGGCTGATGACCAAAGGTGGACCGTTGTACAGCACAGAGATTGTTTATACATATGCATACAGAAGAGCATTTATTGATCATAATTTCGGAACTGCTGCAGCAGCATCCGTGGTATTGTTTGTATTCATGGCTGTTTTTTCCGGAGTTTATTTGAAGATGGTAAGTGAGAAAGAATAGGGAGGAGGAAACTATATGCATGCAAAACAACGAAATGAAGCCATACGGCATGTGGTAGCATATGTATTTACAATAGCTATGGTTTTTCTTGCAGTGACCCCGTTTATCTATGTGGTACTGACTGCCCTGAAAACAAAGGAACAGATCTATGATCCATCGCAGATCATACCGACACATATCACATTTGACAATTTCAGACAGGTGCTGTTTCAGTCGAATTTCGTAAGATATTTTATGAACAGTATTTTCATTACACTGGTCACAACACTGATTTGTATGATATTATCAGTAATGGCAGCATATGGACTTACCAGATATAGAATCGTAGGTGCCGGGAAAATTAAGATGGCGGTTCTTATGACAAGAATGTTTCCTGGAATCCTGTTGTGTATTCCTTACTATATTATTATGAAACAGTTGAACCTGATTGACAGTTATATAGGACTGATTCTGATGTACTGCTCTTTTACCCTGCCTTTTGCCATATGGAATACCTGTGCATTTTTTATTTCCATTCCGTGGGAGTTGGAGGAAGCTGCCAGGATTGATGGCTGCAACAGGTTGAAATCTTTCTTTCATGTGATCATTCATGTGGCTAAGCCGGGACTTTTTGTTACAGCCTTGTTCTGTTTTATGACATCCTGGGATGAATATATGTATGCTTCTATTTTTATTAATACAACTTCAAAGAAAACCATTCAGGTTGGTATGCAGGACTTTGTAGGACAGTATTCTGTAGATTGGGGACTGCTGATGTCAGCGGTGGTGATCAGTCTGATACCAATTCTGATTTTCTTTGCATTGGTACAGAAAAATCTGGTACAGGGACTTTCTGCCGGTGCAGTGAAAGGATAAATACAGATCAGATGTAGAAAGAGGAAATTTGCGTATGAGTTTCAAACGTAAAAATCCGGGTAACCAGAGCATAAGAAGGCAGCTCACATTTTATATGGGACTTTTTGTGGTGCTGCCGTTGTGCCTGGCTTTGATGTTTCTGAATTTCTATCTTCAGAAAGTTACCACGGAAAATAAGATCAACAATGAGACAGATTTGCTATCTCAAATCAGGGATAATACAGATCAGATGATTGAAGTGACCAACTATGCTACAAGTATGTTGATGACAAATAAAAATACACTGAAGAACCTGCGAATTTTAGAGCAAGACGGGGATTCCTACGAGATCTATCAGGCGAAAAGAGAACTTTCTAATGATATTTCGGATGTAGAGAGCTCCGTCTTAAATGCCGTTGGCGGAAAAGTAGCTATACTTACGAAAAAAGGATATATGATTGGTTCTTACACATTAAGCAGAACAGAAACGAATTATGAGAAAGAACAGTGGTATCAGGAGATTTTGGAAAATGGAAGAAAGATAACTTGTAGTACTGGCATAGGAACCATATTCCAGGAAATGACAATATATGACAATGTACAGAAATATTTTTATATGGGGAGGGAAATTCTGGATTATTCCGGCAAAAATCTGGGAATCATGCTGATTCGTCTTTCCGAGAAAAAAATCTGGGGAAAACTGGCAGCAAGTATGGTGACAGAGGAAGGCGGTGCCCTTTATATCCTGGACAGAAGCAATGATATATTGATGGCGTATAATGAGAAATATCAGAAACAGCTAAAAGAACTGAAAGAACAGGAAAGTGTAAAGGAGATTTCTGATAATGAAATTACGACAGGTAATCTGAAGGATGATTTTTATTATATGGAAGGAGAACTGGAGAATACTTCCAATAAACTGGTCTACCTTGTTCCCCAGAAAATTTTCCTGAAAGAAAACAGAAAGATTCTCCAGAGAATTCTGGAAATGTTACTTCTGGTGATTGGATTCACTGTCTGCACCATGTTATATTTTTCTAAAAGAATCGCCAAACCTTTGGTTGAAGTGGCACAGACTCTGGAAAAAGCTCCCAATGGAATGGCAGTTTTGGAAGAACCTCAAGGCTCTTTTCAGGAGATGAGTAAATTTGTATTCTGCTATAATCAGGCTGGGAAAAAGATTGAAGAGCTTCTGGGTAATGTGGAAAGAGAGAGCAGATTAAAAGAAAAAGCTCATTATGAAATGCTTATGTCGCAGATTTCCCCTCATTTTATCTTTAATACGGTTAATTCCATAAGAATTATGGCTATAAAAGAAGGACAAAATCGGGAAGGCGGAAATGAAAACACGGAGAAAGCACTGGAGGCATTGGGAGATATCCTACATGCAGTTTACAGTAATAAAAATGGTATGACTACTGTGGGGCAGGAGACAGCACTTCTGAAGTCATATGTAGATATTATGCAGATGCGGTTTGGAAGTTCATTTCAGTATTATAATGTAATTCCAACGGAACTGTTCTATTATGAAATTCCTGCATTTACTATGCAGCCGATTGTGGAAAATGCGATTTTGCATGGAGTAAAAGGTGTAACAGCAGGGCAAATCATAGTCTCTGCAATAGAGTATGAGAATAATTTTGTCATATCTGTATTCAATAATGGAAATTCTGCGGATAAAAAGAAGATTGAAGATCTTCTGAAGGGAGAGAAGAACCAGAGAGCTGTAACGGGAATCGGACTTTATAATGTGAATTCCAGATTGAAGCTCTTGTATGGGGAATCTTATGGACTGATTTATAATGAAAAGGTTAGCAATGGATTTGAAATATGGATACGTCTTCCAAAAAAAATCACAGAATCAGAAGAAAGGTGATAAAATAGGATAAAAAGACAGTAATTATTATCTGGATGAAGGGAAGAACATTCTATGAAAAAAGTACTGATCGTAGAGGATGAAATTTTGGCGAGGCTTGGACTACGTCAGCTTGTAGACTGGAGAAAACTGGAACTGGAGCTGTTGCCGGATGCAACAGATGGAGAAGAGGCACTGGAAATGATCCGGAACAGTTGTCCGGATATCATTCTTCTCGATCTGAACATACCAAAAGTTAGCGGGCTTGAAATTCTGGAATTTCTGAAAAAAGAAGAAATGCCAACCAAAGTAATCGTAGTAAGCTGCCAGGAAGAATTCGATGTTGTAAAAAAGGCAATGAAACTTGGTGCGTATGATTATCTGCGAAAACTAAATCTGAGTTCCGATGAACTGGAAAATATTCTGGAAAAGTGTCTGGTAGAAACAGAAGAAAGAATTACGGTTCATATGCAGGGAATACGTGAGATCCGTTATGAAGAGATTGTGAGAGACAGCAGAGATATTTTGGCAGGTGCCTGTAATTATCAGACATTAATCTGTATACTGGCGAAAGATACAGAGGAGTTGTCCAGGGTTACGGAAATAATCCATAAATGGGCTGAAACCGAACTCAGGGAAGGTCTGCAGATCCAGAAGGGAAATCAGTATGGATATTTCCTATTGGAAGAAAAACCAGAAAAATCTGTTTATATGGAATTGAAGAAAAGGGCAGAGCGGAAAACAGACAGAGAACTGTACATGGGAATCTTTGAAGGTTGTATGGAAAAAACTGCGGATATTGTTCGGGCTGCTGCGATGGCTGAACAGATACAACTTTTCAGTTATTATGATAAAGAAGAGAAGCTGGTGTTTTTTCAAAAGAAGATTGAAACAGAAGGTCATAGTCCACGAGGAATGCATGGATATCTGGATTCCCTAAAAGAGAAAATCAGAAGTTTTGACAGAGAAAAAACTGAACAGGAGCTGCATGGAATTTTCGGACTGATCCGACAGGAGTCTTATATCAGTATCAATGTGCTGAGAAGAAATTTTATGGATATTCTGGGGATTTATTCTATGGTTGCACAGTCACTGAATGGTGCGTTGGAAGAAATAGAATTGGACGGAGATAATTGTCATTATCAGAAAATCATGATGATGGAAAGTCTTAGGGAAATAGAGAAATGGTTCCTGAAATTTAATGATATTTTTATGGGAAAATTCTGGATTCCCTACAAATGCAGCAGGTCAGAAATTCTGCAGAAAGTAGTAAAATATATAGAAGTGCATATCATGGAACCAATCCATCTGTCAGATGCAGCTGCTGAAACAGGAGTTTCTTCAGCCTATCTTAGCACCATGTTTAAAAAAGAAATGGGTTATAATTTTATAGAATATGTAAATCTCCGAAAAATAGAACTGGCCAGACAAATGCTTCAGGATGGAAAAATGGTCTATGAAGTCTCAGAACTTCTTGGATTCGAAAACAGCACTTATTTCTCCAGAGTGTTTAAACGCTATACAGACGTGTCACCCGATACTTATCGGAAACAAATGTAAACCAAACACAAGAAAATGAGTTGACAATCCTTTCCGCTTATGATATAAAAAGAAAGTCAAAATCAATCATCAACAGGGAAAGAGGAGAGTCTTATTATGAGTCAGTCATATGCAAAAAGCCCTGCTGCAGAGAGAAAATTTACAACCAGAGAAATGGTACTGGTTGGTATGTTTGCAGCAGTTCTTGCAGTAATATCACAGATTTCACTGCCAATGCCTACCGGTGTACCGATCACCATTCAGGTATTTGGTGTAGCACTTGTAGGCGCAGTACTTGGTTCCAGGCTTGGAACTACAGCAACACTGGTTTACGTTCTGTTAGGAGCCATCGGTCTTCCGATCTTTGCTAACTTCTCAGGCGGAATCAGCAGCATTGTGGGAGTTACCGGAGGATACATCTGGGCATGGCCAATCATGACCTGGCTCTGCGGAATCCGTCCGAAAACAGAGAACAAGACAAAGAATCTTGCAATCTCAATCGTATTCGCACTGATCGGACTTCTGATTGTTGAGACAATCGGTGGTCTGCAGTGGCACTTTGTAGGAGGCTCCATGAGCATCCCGGCAATCGCAGTATACTCCTTAACAGCATTTATTCCAAAGGATATTGTGATCACAGTTCTTGCAGTACTGATCGCAATTCCCATCAGAAAAGGAATCAACAATGCAGGAAACCGCTGATAAAAGTAACAGGTTAAAGAATAGCCTGCCGGAAGACAATCTGGTAAAGCAGGAAAACATAAAGATTCACGGAATCGGACTTGATAAAGCAGGACGGTGTACACACTATCACACACAGCTTGACATAGCTGCATTGCTTTGTGCGAAATGCAGGAAATATTACGCATGCTATTCCTGCCACGATGAATTGGAAGACCATTCATTTGTTGCAACAACACCGGAAGAAGTTTATCCTGTTTTATGCGGAAACTGTGGCAGGAAACTTACACTTCAGGAATACAAAAAAGGCAACTGCCCTTACTGCCACGCAGGATTTAATCCAAAATGCAGTTTACATGAGAATATTTATTTCTGTTGCACTATGTAACGTGTTTTGAAAAACATTTCCGCAATCTGCACGCCCCACTTTGCAGTATATTTTGCAGAAAGCCTTTTCAAACACGCTCTAATGTAGAGAATACAAAATAACAAAAAATTTTGTATTCTCTTTTTATTTGTCAAAAAATCTGATATACTGATTAGAGTTATAATAGACTAACTAAATCAAACAAATAACAAGAACCTATTTCTTTTATTTGCATACAAATAAAAACAGGAGGAATAAATTGATGGATATAAATGTATTTTATGGAATTTTGATTCCTTTTCTTGGAACTTCTGCAGGAGCTGCCTGCGTATTTTTCATGAAGAAGAATCTGAATGAACAGATTCAAAGGGCACTTACCGGCTTTGCAGCAGGAGTTATGGTTGCAGCTTCCATATGGAGTCTGCTGATCCCGGCAATTGAACAGTCTTCCGGACTGGGGAAGCTTTCATTTGTACCGGCAGCAGTGGGATTTTGGATAGGGGTGCTTTTTTTGCTCTTGCTGGATCACATGATCCCGCATCTTCACCAGAACAGTAACAAGGCAGAAGGTCCGAAGAGCAAACTTCAGAGAACTACCATGCTGGTTCTTGCAGTAACTCTGCATAATATTCCGGAGGGAATGGCAGTAGGAGTCGTATACGCAGGCTATTTAACAGGTCACGCCCAGATCACTATAATGGGAGCCATGGCTCTTTCTATCGGGATTGCCATTCAAAACTTTCCCGAGGGAGCCATTATTTCTATGCCCCTGCGTTCTGAGGGAATGGGAAAAACCAAAGCCTTTGCAGGAGGAGTCCTGTCCGGAATCGTAGAACCTGTCGGTGCAGTCCTCACAATCCTGGCTGCCGGCCTCATTGTCCCGGCACTTCCATATCTTTTAAGCTTCGCTGCCGGAGCTATGCTTTATGTAGTGGTAGAAGAGCTCATACCTGAAATGTCTGCCGGAGAACACTCCAACATCGGAACTATTTTCTTTGCGGTAGGATTCTCTCTGATGATGATTCTGGATGTAGCTCTTGGATAAACAGATAATAATACACTATAAATACTCGTTACTATAGCAATCCCTGCCAGAGATTTTTGGGGATTGTTATCTGCAGGGAACAGGAATATAATATTTCTGTTAAGCAATATTTATTCAAAAGCAATAACTTAAATGGAGATAAAAAATGGACTACAGAAAATTCGGCGAATGCTATTACATAAGAATGGATCGTGATGACGAGATCATCAGTACAATCCTCGAAATATGCAAAAAAGAAAACGTCAGATCAGCCACTTTTTCCGGGATCGGAGGATGTAAGGATGCAAAAATTCAGACCTTTATCCCAGAGACAGGCAGCTTCGAAGAACAGCGTATTTCCGGAATGCTTGAGTTGGTATCTTTAAACGGCAACGTGGTCACAGGTGAAAATAATATCTGTTACCATCATACTCATGCAGCATTCTCTTATAAAGATGGTGAACGACATTGCATGGCAGCAGGTCATATGAAATCAATTACTGTACTGTATACTGCAGAAATCGAACTTCGTCCGGTAACAGGCGGAACTATCCACCGCAAATACGATCCTGAAACAGGGACTGGATTCTGGGATTTTAACTAAACCTTAGAAAACGATTTGTTTTGATTGAGCAAGGAAGTTTTGTGCAAACCTTCAAACTGATGTAAGATAAGATTACTCAGTTTGGAGGTTTTATTTTTATCAGGTATCAGAGGTAAATGGATGGGTAGAAGATAAAATGCAAAAGGAACAGTTCATTGAGAGTGTACAGAATTTAACACAAGTTCTGTATACTTTTTTTTATAAGAAATGAAACTTTTTGTTCCCTGGCAGGATATATAAGAATGTAAAGGTTAAAAGCTTTTAATTTTTGAAAGTATTAAAAAGAAAGTTGGGTTGATATGACAGATGAAGCAGAGCTTTTGCAGCGTCTCAGGAATAGAGAAAAAAATTCAATAGATGAAGCAATCCAAATTTATACACCGTATTTGAGTACTGTTTTGTATCATATGGCCGGCAATTCACTGCCGAAAGAGGATATTGAAGAAATTGTGGCAGATGTGTTTATTGTACTCTGGAAGAATGCCGGGAGGATAGATTTACAGAAAGGTACATTACGGTCATATCTTGCTGCCGTTGCCCGGAATTTTGCTCTGAAACGGATAAACAGAAAAACGGATCATACATTTCTTGAGGATATTGAACTGTCAGATGGCAAAAATTTCATTGAAGAGAATTTTCATAACAATTATGTATGGGAAACAGTTATGAGCCTTGGCGAACCTGACAGCGAGATTTTTGTAAGACGGTATAAATTTGATGAAAAAATCAAGGACATTTCAAAAGCAATGGGACTTAATATTTCTACAGTTAAGACCAGACTTTCAAGAGGAAAAAGAAAACTCAGAAAAATGTTATCGAATGCGGAGGAAAGATTATGAGAAGAAAAAATTTGCTTAAAGAATTGGGAATACAAAAACAGGCAGATACTTCCTGCAATGCTCTTGATATTGATACAGAGAATATCAGACAGAGAGTTTATGCAAAACTTGACTTCGCAGATACAGAAAGGAAGCAAACGACTATGAGATCAAAAAAGAAAATATTACCTTTGTTGATAGCTGCAACACTTACAATTGGAGCTACTGCTGTGGCGGCAACAGGGAAGATTTCAATGTGGACAGGTTCATCTGCATCACATGCTGATTATACATCTCTTCCAACGGCAGAACAGGTTACAAAGGATATTGGGTATAGACCGGTATTGATTGATACCTTTGAGAACGGGTACTGCTTCAAGGATGGCAATATTGTAAAAAACAGTTTTAAGGACGACAATGCAAATGTAATTGAGAAGTTTAAATCTGTGTCCTTTGATTATCAGAAGAATGGAGATGTTGTATCGTTTGAACAGCAGAAGTTCAATTCAAAGCTTACACCAGCAGGTGATATTATTGCCACTATAAATGGAACAAATCTGTATTATGTACATTATATAAATAAAGTAGTATCGGATGATTACGAATTGACAGAACAGGATAAAAAAGACCAGGCCAGTGGAAAAGTTGTATTCAGTTACGATGACAGCGCTTCTCAGATTGAAGTCAGTCAGGTTCAAAGCGTTAACTGGAATAAAGATGGCATCCAGTATGATTTGCTGCAAATAGATGGAAAATTATCTGCCGGTGAACTTGCAGATATGGCGAGAGAGGTTATTAATAACAGAAGATAAAGAAAAAAGATGGTGAATTCAGTCCGGTTCACCATCTTTTTGTAACTGTTGTGGAAATACCTGTGAAGGGGTGGCAGCAGCCAAATGGCGGGGTTCTGATCTGTACAGATATAAAATACCGCCAAAGAAACCAAAGATCAATCCTGTATACCCGCCACTGCAAAGGACAACAGTTACCTTTGTAACGAAGGACATACCGCCGATCATGCAGATCAAAAATCCTGCCAGAAGACCGATCGTTGTCCAGCCCATAAGTGAAACAGCCAGAAAAGCTGCGTAAGCATGTGAGTTTTTTACCTGTTTATTAATAGAATTCCATAATGTCTGATACATAATGATTCCTCTTTTCTCTTTCAATTCTTTGATTACTATTATAGAAACAGTTTGTAAAATACACATGCTCGCTAATGAAAAATCTCTGTAAAATTTTCTTTCTCTGTTATATGCAGAGGACGGAGAAAGTACAAGACAGAAAAACAATTACGTATATTATACAAATGAATGCATTTGAAAATGGTTTTATAGCAATCCTCTAAAATAATGCATCTTAATCCAGCCCATCAGAGTGTGAAATCCTGCGTCAGATATCTTTGCCGTGCGTCAGCACGCCTGCAGATATCTTCCTTGTCTTTCGCACTCTGCTGAACTGTCTTAAATGCATTATTTACGAGGATTGCTATAGGTAACAGATAACGATATAAAATGACCGTATGCGTGCGAAGCGGATTGCGAATATCTGCTTGATAATCATACATATTGCATAAAAACACCTATCTATAATTGTAAAATATATATAAATTATCTCTTGATATTTTATAAAAAGAAGAGTAAAACTTTAGATAAATAAAAAAGAGAAATGCATAGAACAGGACAGGTCACAGAAGGAACCGGATTACAGAGAGTCGCAGGCAGGTGAGATGCGGCAGATGGTAGTTTGTGATATCACCCGGGAGCATCCCGCTGAAATCTATAGTAAGCCGGGACGTGGTCTTCACGTTACAGGAGAAGCTGTTTGGCTTAGACAGTGTTAAGAGATTGTATCTGGTGACAGGTATAATAATACAAAGTGGTACCACGGAATATTCCGCCTTTGTTATCCAATTGGAAATTGGATAGCAGGGGCGTTTTTTTATATATAAATATAAAAGAAAGAAGAGGGAAGACATTATGAGTGGAATAGTAATGATGATAATAGCCATTGTAGTGCTGGGTGGAGCATATCTTCTGTATGGCCGTTATCTTCAGAACAAATGGGGCATTGACCTAAAAGCAAAAACACCGGCATATGAGATGGAGGATGGAGTGGATTATGTACCGGCTGATACCAATGTGGTATTTGGTCATCAGTTTGCATCTATAGCAGGTGCAGGTCCTATCAACGGACCGATCCAGGCAGCAATTTTCGGCTGGCTTCCGGTTATGCTCTGGATCCTGATCGGTGGTGTATTTTTTGGAGCAGTTCAGGATTTTGCATCTATGTATGCCTCTGTAAAGAACAAAGGCCGTACAATCGGATATATCATTGAAGCCTATATCGGAAAACTGGGAAAGAAATTATTTCTTTTATTCTGCTGGCTGTTCTGTATTCTGGTTGTTGCAGCATTTGCAGATGTTGTGGCAGGAACCTTTAACGGATTTGTGACAGATAACGCAGGAACCGTTACCAAGGTAGCAGCAAACGGAGCAGTTGCAACAACTTCCATGTTATTTATCATCGAGGCAGTGGGACTGGGATTTTTCCTTAAATATTCCAAGTTTAATAAATGGATCAATACTGCAGTGGCTATTTTATTATTGGTGCTCGCAATTGCGCTGGGACTTAAATTCCCGGTATATGTAAGTCTTGGAACCTGGCATATTATTATCTTTGCATATATTCTGGTAGCCAGTGTTGCCCCTGTATGGGCGCTGCTCCAGCCCCGTGATTATCTGAACAGTTATCTGCTGATTTTCATGATCGTTGGTGCGGTTATCGGTGTATTTGCAGCCAATCCATCCTGTAATCTTAAGGCTTTTACAAGCTTTAATGTGGACGGACAGTATATGTTCCCTATTCTTTTCGTGACAATTGCCTGCGGTGCAGTTTCAGGCTTCCATTCACTGGTATCCTCCGGCACTGCGTCAAAACAGATCAAAAATGAAAAGAACATGCTTCCGGTTTCCTTTGGTGCAATGCTTATGGAAAGTATGCTGGCAATTATTGCACTGATCGCTGTTGCATCCTTTGCAGATGGTGAGGCAGCAGCACAGGGACTTACCACTCAGCCGCAGATATTTGCAGGTGCTATTGCAAACTTCCTTTCTGTAATTGGTTTGCCACATTCACTGGTATTTACACTGATCAATCTGGCTGTATCAGCTTTTGCGCTGACATCTCTTGACTCAGTAGCCAGAGTAGGACGTCTGTCATTCCAGGAATTTTTCCTTGATTCTGATACAGACGAGGAAAATATGAGCCCGTTCTTAAAAGTAGTAACCAATAAATATTTTGCGACGATCATTACACTGGTACTTGCCTATCTGCTTACAAAGGTAGGATATGCAGAAATCTGGCCGCTGTTTGGTTCTGCCAATCAGCTGTTATCTGTACTTGCCCTTGTAGCCTGCGCAGTATTTCTTAAGAAAACAAAACGTCAGGGCTGCATGCTCTGGATCCCTATGGTATTTATGATGGCAGTTACCTTTACTGCACTGGGTATGACTATCAGTAAGCTTACAAAAGCATTATTTACCACAGGCCTGGACCTTGGAAATACCTTACAGCTTATCTTCGCAGTGTTACTGCTGATCCTTGGTGTGCTGGTAGCAATCCAGGGAGTGAAGAAGCTTTTTGAAAAAAATGATGAAAAACAGACGGCATAATTTATGAAATAAAACTGTTGATATTTTTACATCAAAATAAAAACCTGAAAAAAGACACTTTGGGAAAGTTTTCCGAAGTGTCTTTTTTAATACTCAGCCAATCAATTTCTCATTCACATACTCAAATCCGAGACGTTTCACAGTATCTGCAAATCGTTCTCCTGCGATTCCTTCATTTTTGAAGAGAAGGATTGCTTTTTCTATGACTGCCATTACTTCTTCTTCCTCTGTGAAAATTCTGGTAAGAGCCTGACCGTGTGAGACTCGCTTACCCCAGCGGCCTCCGATATAGATTTTATAACCATTTTGATATTCCGGTACTGCGCCGAAAGGACATTTTCCTTTGCAGCGTCCGCAATGGATACATTCTTCAGGATCAATGTAAAGTCTACCGTCAACTAATTTCGGAACGTGTACAGGACAGCTTTTTTCAATCTGACATTTCTTACATCCCCGGCATTTCTCTGAATCCGGTTTTGGGATTCTCTGGCCGATAATTCCCATATCATTCAGATTAGGTTTTACACAGTTATTTGGACATCCGCCAACTGCGATCTTGAATTTGTGTGGGAGTACCACATCGTGATAGCCTACATAAAAACGCTCATGGATTTTCTTGCTGAGTGCAAAGGTATCAATCAGACCATACTGGCAGGTTGTTCCCTTGCATGAGACAACAGGACGCACTTTAGCTCCGGTTCCGCCTGTCATCAGGCCGTGTTCTCCAAGGAAGGCAATGATTTTCTCAATATTAGCGTAGGGCACTCCCTGGATTTCCATACTCAGGCGGGTTGTCATAGTGATCTGACCATTTCCGAATTTATCTGCAGCGTCCGCAATGGCACGATGTTCATCTGTGGTAATATGTCCATTTCCTGTAATGACCCGAATATTAAAGATGTCATCATATCGTTTGTCCTGAAGGCATCCAAGACCTTTTATCCGCTTGATTTCCTCGGGACTCAGTTTTTTGTTGTCGGATGTTGTTATTTTTTCCTCATTCATGTTTAAGTATCTCCTTTATGTAGCTGTTGCTTTTCTCTGATATATACGGCGTTTCTTTTGTTGATTATAGGCTTCATGAATGATAAAATCAATTTATGAGTTTTTATTATACGATAAGTAACATTTATGGAATTCTGATATCAATAGAGTGGAAGAGTTCAAGGAGGATATTATGTTAGATCACAGAACGGAAACCTTTATGGCTGTATGCAGTGTTATGAATTACAGGGAGGCGGCAGAGCTGTTACACATTACCCAGCCGGCAGTCACCCAGCATATCCAGTTTCTGGAGAAAGAATACGGCTGCCGCCTTTTTCTTTATGAAAACAGAAAACTGATCAAGACCCCTGCTGCACAGATGCTGGAGGATTACCTGCGTTCCGTTCAGCAGCGCGAAAATTTTCTCAGGGAAAAGATAAAAAACAATGGTCTCCGGGAACTGCGCATCGGTGCAACCAAGACCATTGGTGACTATGTGATCACAGACAGAATTCACGATTTTTTAAATCAGCCGGATACAGCACTGACTCTGATCGTGGATAACACAAAGCATCTTTTGCATCTATTGGAGCAAAATACTCTGGATTATGCTATCATAGAAGGATTTTTTGACAAAAACAGATTCGGAAGCCAGCTGTATCGCCGGGAACCTTTTGTGGGGATTTGCCCGAAGGATCATCCCTTTGCAGGCCGTGAAGTATCTGTAGAGGAGATTCTGAAAGAAACTCTGATCCATCGCGAAAACGGCTCCGGAACTTTGGCTATCCTGGAGGAAAAGCTTCTGGAGCATAATGAATCTTTGGAGCGTTTTCACCGGCATATATGTATTTCCAGCTTTAAGATGATCATCGACCTGATCAAGTCCGGGTATGGAATCTCATTTGTATATGAAGTACTTGCCAAAAGCGACCCGGAGCTTGGAATCTTTACATTGAAGGGTGAGCCCATAGTCAGAGAATTTAATGTTATTTATCTGAAGCATGCGGATGTGCGGGAGAAGATGGAATGGTTTTTATGACCGCTTGCGTCTGTACTCGTTGGGGGGCATTCCAAATTGCTTCTTAAAAGCAGTTTGAAGATTAGAATACTGCCGATGAAATGATTTTCTATCTAAATTAATCGAAATTATCATCCACAAAAGTATATTGATTTCATTTTCTGCATATGCTATAATTGCCATAGGCAAAATGATAAAATTAAATTCATTGGTAACACAGCAAAAAGCCTCGGAGGTCGCATCTCCGAGGCTTTTTTATTCCGTTTTGGCAAGGGTGGCTTATTCCCCAGGCTGGCTACCAGCTACTATTTTCTATCCAGCCATTTGCAAATGTAATAGGTGATTACACCTGCCAGAATAGAAAGCATAAATGATAAAATTGTATCCATTGATAGCACACCCCCTTCCTGTACCTGTTTAGGGGTGGTAGCTTGGATATTATATCATAAATTTTTATAATATAATATATTTTTTATTATACAACTGCGCCGAAGTAATTTTCGGATTATCCAACACTAATATTGAACTTTTTCAGAAATTTTCATTCTCAATATACAAAAGATCTCACATTCGATTATTTAAAAACAATTTCTTCAGTAATCCTTCCATGTGTCTTTGTATTCATGAACTCAATAGATAATTTGTAATTTCCCTTTCCACCAGTTGGTTTAATACTATTCTTATCAAATATACTTTTATAGGGAGAAATTGAATGAAAACCGTTTTGTTATTTTTATTTATTATGAGTGCAGATATGCACAGTTTGCGCTTTCATCTACTACAATATATTTATGGTTAATATCCCTTACAGCCAGTAAGGAATT